>Ga0222427_100147_pt1 | contig 180282 bp, 170 predicted proteins | sample 2B20Ametagenome_FD_182890 | JGI IMG/M metagenome (GOLD analysis project Ga0222427, IMG submission 182890) | Enriched microbial communities from leaf-cutter ant dump, University of Wisconsin, Madison, United States - 2B20A (version 2) | ecosystem: Environmental > Terrestrial > Nest > Insects...
GCCTCTTGTGTGGTCCCGGTGAGGAGCAAAAGTCCTAGCACCACTGCCGGGAATTTGATCAAGCTTTTCATGTCTGTGTGTTTTAAATATTTTAATTAATTAACCTAACGGTTAGTGAATATCAATTTGAGAACCAAAGAATGTTAAAAACCGTTAAAGCAACAAGAAAGTTGCGGCTTTGTGATATTTAACGTATGTTTCGATACTTTAAGTGTGTGTTTCTGTCTTAAAATTATGTCATTTATGTGTTGACGTAGAACTAAATTTGATACAGAAACAACCAAACAAAACACCTGTCGGCGCTTTATTGTTTTTTTAAATTTTAATTTTGCCGCTGAACAGCAAACATATTATAGATGAAAAAAGGTACATTGTTTTTAATTCCAGTTCCCTTGGCAGATAATGCCGCTCATAAGTCTTTCACTCCATTTTTGGTAGATACTATCAACAGTATTAATACTTATATTGTTGAAAATGAAAAGACGGCTCGTAGGTTTTTAAAGGAAGCCGGATTGAAAACACCTCAAAGTGAATTGCTGATACATGATTATGGCAAGCATAAACGGGGAAACTCTTTAGTACCTTTTTTCAAGGAGTTGAACGAGGGTACCGATGTAGGACTCATGAGCGAAGCAGGTTGCCCTGGCGTTGCAGATCCAGGGGCGGATATTGTGGCCGAAGCACACCGTAGAAACATTAAAGTGGTGCCTTTAGTAGGACCAAATGCCATGTTGCAGGCGCTAATGGCTTCTGGTTTTAGTGGACAGAGCTACGCTTTTACTGGATATTTACCTATTGATAAAGGCGAAAGGAGCAAACGGATTAAAGATCTTGAACAACTTTCTCAGCGTTACCGCCAAACGCAATTGTTTATGGAAACACCATTTAGGAATAATCAATTGTTGGAAGAGGTTTTAAAAAATTGCCAACCCAATACGCTGTTATGTATCGCAAGTAATATTAATGGAGAAGATGAGTTTATCAAAACCTTGCCCATTAGTTTATGGCGCAAAGAAAAAGTAGACCTTCATAAAAAGCCTACTGTATTTTTAATTTATAAAGGGAATTGATTTTTTAATAGGTTTCGCTATCAGGAGGAATCCCATAATCTACAAAGTTCACCTCGTCTTTCTTTCTCTTTGAGGTGAATAGCGATTTCACTTTGTTGAAGAGACCAGTTAGACTTTCGGCATCCAGAGATTTACCTATTTTGCCCGAAACCAAAGCGGCGATGCCTTTAGTTAAGAAACCAGAGCCTCTAAAAAGGGTTTTGTTTAGAAATAAAGGTAGAATTAAAGACATGATGCTGCCACTCAAGTTGGTTTTTTCATCCAACTTCAATAAGCTTTGCGGGTTAAAGAAATCTTTGATCAGATTTAACGGCGAAAACTGCTTGATATAAGCTTTAGTATCTACCTTCAACTGTTCTTCTTTTGCCAGATACTCGCCCTTTACACGACTAATTTCGAGCTGTAATTCAGCCAAGGATCCTATGTCTCTACGCTTCATTGTCTTTGTCTACTATTTTGTCAAAGTATTTTTTAATAAACATATTCACCAATATTTTTTCGATGAATTTATCCTTGGTTAGGAAAACGATAATGGACAAAAATAAATAGATGCCCGCTACACAGCCAAAACCAGCAACATAACTGCCAAATACATCTGAAAGATATAAAGCTAAAGTTATGGTGCCCAATATAAAGGCTAGGAGAAAACATACCACTACTACAGTATTGGTAATGAGGTCGGAAAATAGTTTGGAACCTTTCTCTACCGATTTTAGGTGAATATATTCCAATCGGGTATCTACGTAGCTTTTGGCATCAGATACAAGTTCCTCAATATTTTTTTCTTTTTTTTCTTCCATTATCGTTTATCAAAGGTTTTTTACTTTATACGTGTTCTACTTCATCTGAGTATTCTTGTTCAACATCACGAAGTTTACCTTTTATTGAGTTTACAACTTTATCTTTTAAGCTGCTCAGGTTATTGATTTCGTCTGCTGCTCTTTCTTTAATAGAATCGCCAAAATCTTTCAATGATTGACCTAGCTTGTCGCGGGTATCACTGCCTTTATCTGGCGCAAAAAGTATTCCTAGGGCTGCTCCTGCAGCTAATCCAGCTAACAAGGCTACTACTACTTTTGAATTGTCGCTCATGTTTTTATAGTTTTATGTTAAAAAATGAAAAATTATCTCAACCTACGTTAATTAAACTTCTGATAAATAGAAATTGTTTTAAGTATTTGAATTTACCTGAAAGCAAAATCTGTGCCTGTTAAGTACCCTAATATAAATAAAAAAATGCCTTAGGCAAGCCAAATAGGATATTTTTACGCTATGGTTGCTTAAGGCTTTTTATTGAATGGGAAGTTGCATCACAAATAAACTGCCGTGTGGTTGTGGTTTAAAAACAAGGCGCCCGTTGTGTGCTAAAATAGAACGTTCTGCTTCTGTAAGGCCCAATCCTTCGGCATCCTTTTTAGTAGTGAAAAAAGGTTCAAATATTTGATGTTCTAACTCAGGGTCGATTCCTTTTCCGTTATCTTCTACTAAAATAGAGTACATTCCACTATCGTTAATGGTGCTGATATTTAGAATTTTTGGATAGCTTTCCATACTTTCAACAGCATTGTTAAGGATGTTCACCAAGGCTGTTTTGATTTGTTTGGCATCTATTGAAAGATAGGTTTCAGAAGGTAGCAGATGCTTTTCCAAAATAATACGATGGCCTAAAATAAGGTCGTTAATTTCGAGAATGGCCTCTTCAATTAAGGAATTAATACCTGTTTTTTGCTTTTGCACAGGCTTGTTTTCAGTGCTGGTAATAAAGTTTTTAGTGAGCTGATTGATGCTGTCCAAATTGGTTTTAATGATGTCAAGGTTGTTCTGCAGAGTTTCATTGTAGGCCAGGGCATCGTCAGAGGTAAGTTCGTGTAGCACCAAATTAATGGTAGACAACGGATTCCTGATTTCTTCTACAAATCCCTTTGCAATATGCTCTGAGATAGAAAATTTGCTTTCATGAATAAATTTTGTTTCCTGATGTTTTCTGTAAGTGAGGTCGTGTATAATGGTATGGTAAACCTCCACCATGTTTTGTGGGTCGATTTGCAGAAATGAAGAAAGGCTACAATAGTAAACTTGACCTTTGCTGGAAACCATTTGACATTCAAAGTCACTTACAGCTCCTTTGGTTTCTAATTCCTGAATAAAATTTTCTCTATCTTCTTGTGTGTAAAAAAGGTTGCGATCATTGGTTTCCAGCATTTCTTTGATATGGTAACCAAAGAAATTGAGCCCGGCCTTGTTGATGTCCCTAATTTTTCCAGTATAATCAGAAATGAGGATAGGTTCCTTTGCTTTGTCGAAAATGATTTTGAACTTATGCTCACTTTCTTTGAGGGCGCTTAGTGTTTCGCTTTGTTTTAATGCATAACGAAGACTTCTATCTAGCGTATCTGGCTCAATTTTATCTTTGATCAGATAGTCGGCAGCGCCCACATTCATAGCTTCTTCGTCTATCTTATAATCACCTTTTCCGGTAAGGATAATAATAGGTTCCTTAACGCCCGATAGCACTGCTTCGTTCACTAAATCAACACCGGTATACTTACCCAATCTGTAATCGACCAGATAAATATCGTATTGGCGTTTCAGTACTGCGTTTATCCCTTTCTCAAAAGTGTCTATCCACGTTAATTCGTATCTGTCAGCTTGGCTAATTCGGCTGAAGATATCTCTGGTAATGATGAAGTCGTCTTCATCATCGTCAATTAACAAAACCTTCACTTTGTTCATACGTTCACATTTAGGTGTTTAGCCATTTACTGGCAATAGTATTGGTAATGCCTACCAGATCGCTAAAGGAAGCGGGCTTGGTAAAAAACTCGCTGGCACCTAATGCCATTACCGAATCAATGTCTTCCTTGCTTTTGGTGGTAGATAGTACCACCAAAGGAATATTTTTGGTTTCGGTATTTTTCTGAAGTTCTTTAATAACGCCCCTGCCGTCTAAAACAGGCATGTTTAAGTCTATAACGATTAAATTAGGTAGTTTATTGGTTAATAAAAGTTGTTGTATATGTTCTATCAATAATTTTCCGTTGTTTAAAAAGGTTACCATGTTTTGATTAATTTCCGAAAAAGCGTCTTTCAGCATGAGGGCATCATCGGGGTCATCCTCGGCAATTAGAATAAGTGGGTGGTGGTGCATAATGGTCATTGAGTAGCGTTAGGTTTGAGTGGTAAAATGATAAAAAAGGACGCTCCTTCGCCTTCAATACTTTTGGCAAAGATAAATCCAGAGTGGTTTTCTACAATTTTTTTGCATATCGCTAGGCCAATTCCCGTTCCTTTATATTCCGTTCGCGAATGCAGACGTTGGAAGAGGTCGAAAATTTTACCGGCATAACTTTCATCAAAGCCAATTCCATTGTCGGTAATTTTGATTACGCAGTACGATACGTTTGCTATTGCACCATTTACAGGGACATTGTTCCCCATTAATGTTTGCGAAGAGATGTCTATTCGCGGTTGTGTATCAGGCTTAATAAATTTTAATGAGTTGCTAATGATGTTTTGGAAAACTTGTGCCAATTGTGGCGCTATACCTTCCACTGTTTCATTTACAGATAACGATATTTGGGCATTGGAGTTTTCAATAGTATAATCCAAGTCGCGAAGAACCTTGGAAATGAGTTGATTGAGGTCTACGGGTTCAAATGCCTTTGCTTGACGGGTAACTTTAGAAAAAGCCAGTAGGTCATCAATTAAAATCTGCATGCGCTCTGCCGCATTTTGCATGCGATGGATGTAATCTTTACCTTCCTCGTCCACCTGCTCGGCAAATCGACTTTTTAGCCTGTCACCAAAAGCACGGATTTTTCTAAGCGGTTCTTGTAAATCGTGTGATGCTACGTAGGCAAACTGCTCTAGATCTTTATTGGATACATTGAGTTCATTAATTTTTTCTTCCAGTTTTCGTTGCGCTTCCTTCAGCAGTGTCACATCTTGGGTATTGCCTAAATAAGCGTAGCCATCACCTACTTCATCTGCTTTGAATTTGGCTGTGGTTGACATATATCTGATTTCACCACTGGGTCTAATAATACGATAACTAGCTTTAAAAGAAGCCTTGTTTTTCCTTGCTTCTGCAAAAGTGGTTTTTAGCTCCGTAGCATCTTCTGGATGTACAAAATTAAAATAGGAGCTAAGCGTAACAATGGTTGAATGTGGTAAATAGCCGTGGATATTAAACATCTCATCAGACCAAAAGATATGTTCTTGGTTAGAATGCCATTCCCAGCTTCCATTGTGTGATACCGCTTCCCCTTCCCTAAGTAGGGTTTCGTTTTTTCTTAGCTTCAATGTAGCTTCCTTCAGCTCGGTAATATCTTGTATGGTGCCAATAAGTTTATGTTCTTTACCTGAAAAATAACCTTGATTAAGTACATAGCGTTTTGCGCCATCAGGTTGAACAATTTGATATTCAGCAGCAAAGGACGTTTTGTTTTTGACGGCATTCGATAACTCCTTGGTAAGTTTTTGACTATATTCTGGAACTACTACTCGTTCGGCAATGGCGTGTGTAGGCTGAAAGGAATTGCCCTCAAAGCCATAAATTCTGTATAGCTCATCAGACCATTTATAGGAATTAGTCTTGATGTCTAGCTCCCAACTACCCAATTTCGAAATTTTCTCAGCATTAGCTAGCAAGCCTTCTCGCTCCAACAAATTAGCTGTTAGAGCTTGCTTTTCTTTCACCTCTACATCTAATTTGGCAATCATGCGTTGCTCGTTTCTAACTGTTTCAACATAATTTAGAATAATACCTGCTAAAGGGACCAAATAGCTAATGAAACGTAAATAATGAGCTGCACTAAAATAAGTATCAAAGGCTTTTGTGCTTAAAGCCATGAACAATTGGGCCAAAAATAGAGGGGCAATACTTAAAATTAAAAGCTTTGAAAAAATGCCCTGAAAGCGAAGCATAAATTTTGGCAGGTAAAATACGGCCCAAATCAAAAGAAAAATAAGTGGTAAAAACGATAGCAAATCAATTTGTACCATTTGATCCAAAACTAACTTACGTTGTAGTATGGTATCTGTATTGGAAATAATGAACACACAAGTAAGCCCCGCAATAACACAAGTAATGGCGGTACGCCATATAATTTTACTTTTTTGCTGAGGTAGTCTTAAGTTTTTTGACTTGATTTTAAGATAAACCGCCGTTCCAATTAACAAGGTTAGGGAATAAAATAACCTGTTGATCCACCATATGAAATATAAGATTTCGGAAAAGTGTTGTGTATTGGCTGCATTTTCATTCAAAATTAGCAGATAATAAACATCTAAAATTGCTGAAATAAAAAGGGTGATGCCAAATAAGGTAATGGTTAGCTCTTTCCTGATGGTGTAATCAATCATGGCCAAAATACCTGTGAACAAAGCTGCCGCAATACCAAAGGTAGTCCAAAGACTGGTGTAAAAGTTGGATTTTACGTTAAAGAAAAGCACCTCTTGGGAAGCTCTGCCTACCAGTATAGATAAAATTACGGATAGTAATGGTGCAATACACAGCAGCATAACTATCCATAATATTTTTTTAGAAATATTGTATCGGTTTTCGAACCTTGGAGCGGCAGATTTTTTAAAGAGACTAAACACTTTTATTTGTTGTCGAGGTCAATTGCTTTCATCTTGTTGTAGAGTGTTTTCCTATCGATATTTAAAATTTTTGCTGCCTTTGTTTTGTTGAAATTCACTTCCCTTAACACCTTAAGGATGGTTTCATACTCGGCTTCTAAAGCAGCATTCTTTAAGTCTCTAGGTTTGCTACGTTCAGTATGCTCATGGCCATTATTTGACGATAACATCGGTGCTTTGGCATAAGTAGAAATCTCTAACGGAAGTGCTTTTAACTGTATCTCGTCGGTTTCAGTAAGTAAGGTTGCCCTGCGCACTACATTTTTAAGCTCTCTCACATTTCCTGGCCAATTGTAGGTTAAAAAGCAGTCGATAACTTCTTCTGAAAATCCTTTGATGTTTTTATTTAGTTCCTGATTGGCCAACTGTAAAAAACTATCGGCAAAGGCCAAAATATCTTTACCACGTTGACTAATAGGAGGTAAATTGATTGAGAATTCGTTGAAACGATGATAAAGATCTTCTCTGAATTTGCCTTTCGAAATGGCATCCTGCAGGTTTTCGTTAGTAGCCACAATGATCCTTACATCTAACTCAATTTCTTTGGTACTACCAATACGTTTGATTTTTCTTTCTTGTACGGTTCTAAGTAAGGCCGCCTGAATATCGTAAGAAAGATTGCCTACTTCGTCCAAAAACAGCGTTCCGCCATTGGCCATTTCAAAGTGACCAATTTTGGTGTATAATGCTCCTGTGAAAGATCCTTTTTCGTGACCAAAAAACTCGCTGCCCGCAAGTTCCTTGGTTAAAGAGCCACAATCCATAGCCACAAAAGGCTTGTCTTTTCTAGGACTATTTAAGTGTATTGCTTTAGCTACGGACTCCTTACCTGTACCGCTATCACCCATTAAAATAACACTATACGCCGTAGGAGCCACCAACAAAATCTGTTTCATGAGCTCTTTAGAAGCACTGCTTTGTCCTATTACAAATTCATCGGTTAAGATGTAAGTATTTTTATTGGCCTTTGTTTTCTCCTGCTCTTGCGCATTTTCGGTTTCTGGCAAGCTAGCGTTTAAAGCAATTTGAGTTTCAATGGCCTTGTTAATGGTATTCAGAATTTCATCTGGATACAAAGGTTTGGTAATATAGTCGTAAGCCCCTAGTTTGATCAGCTCAACAGCTAACTTGATGTCTGAATATCCTGTGATAATGATTACACCAGTTTTAGGATAGCTTTCCTTGATCTTGATCAGCATTTCCTTACCATCGGTATCTTCTAAACGATAATCGCACAGAACTAAGTCGTAACTGTCCTTAGCAAGATATTCCATGGCTGAGTTTCCACTGGTTGCGCTGGTTACATCAAAAGAATTTCTGGTTAAAAATTTCGAGAGCAACAACCCGATATTTACCTCATCGTCAACTATTAATATTTTCTTCATGCACGTAAAAGGATAGGGTAGATTAATATTTTAGCTAAAATATAGAAAAAAAAGACACGTGGGAAATATTTTCTACGCTTTTTAGTGGTAGAATTTGTAAAAGCTTATTTGTAAGGTTTTCCTACTCAAAAAAAGAGTTAATTTCCTTTGAATTCAGCTTTCCTTTTTTCCAAAAATGCGGCAACACCTTCTTTAAAGTCTTGAGTATCAAAGCATCTTCCAAATTCGTCAATTTCTACCTCGTAACCATTAGTTTGTGTGTTGAAACCAGCGTTTACAGCCCTAACAGCGCTTGCCAAAGCTAAGGGAGCTCTCAATTTTATTTTGTCTAAAATTTCATTGGCTTTTTCTAAAAGATTGGCCAAAGGTACCACGTGATTTACCAGCCCGAGCTGGAGTGCTTTTTCTGCTGAAATCATGTCAGCCGTAAAAATCATTTCAAAGGCATTTCCTTTGCCTATTAATTGGGCCAAGCGCTGAGTGCCACCGTAACCGGGAATAAGCCCCAAGGTAACTTCCGGAAGACCCAACTTGGCATTTTCACTGGCAATTCGGATGTGGCAAGCCATGGCTAATTCTAAACCTCCTCCCAAAGCAAAGCCATTGATTGCTGCTATAACTGGTTTTTCAGAGCTCTCAATAGCGTTGAATACCGTTTCATGTCCGTTTTTGGCCAATTGCTTGCCCTCTTCAAGGTTGTAGTTTTGGAATTCAGAAATATCAGCCCCGGCCACAAAAGCCTTTTCTCCAGCGCCGGTAATCAGGATGGCTTTGATTTCTTTATCTTTTTGTGCACTTGAAATGGCTATAGACAGCTCGCTTAACACTTCTTTGTTTAATGCATTAAGCTTTTGAGGGCGATTAATGGTAATGTAAAGTATATTGTTGTTGGTTTCGACCAATAATTGTTGATAGTCCATAATGCTTAAAAATTTCGGTGTTCAGCTACCCAGTTTTCTATATATGCTACAATGTCTTTCATCGCCGTTCCAGGGGCAAAAAGCTCTCCAACGCCAATTTCTTGTAGCTTTTTCATATCGCCTTCGGGAATGATGCCTCCGCCGGTTACTAGCACATCGTTGAGCTGTTTTTGCTTCATAATGTCCATCACTTTTGGAAAAACGGTCATGTGTGCCCCAGAAAGAATAGAAATGCCAATTGCATCAACGTCTTCTTGTATGGCGGTGTTGACTACCATTTCGGGCGTTTGCCTTAAGCCTGTATAAATCACCTCCATTCCCGCGTCACGAAGTGAAGTGGCTATTACTTTTGCACCACGGTCATGGCCGTCCAAACCCACCTTAGCAACAAGCACCCTAATGGGCCTATTTAGCGTTTTTTTCATATTTGGTTTCTTGATGTAGTAAAAGTAACAAAAATAGTTGTTTGGTTGGCTAACTGGGTCTTAAGTTATGGGTTGCGAGTTGCGAAATAGCGCTTTTTATGGAGATGCCGTTTAATTTGAAAGTCTTTACTCTTTACTCCTTATTCTTCGCTCCATCATCCTTATTCCTTTAAAATACCCCAAATCTTGTTAACTTTGAACTTTAAACAATACAATATATGAGCGAGGAAAAATCATTAAACTTTATAGAAGAGATTATAGAGAATGATTTAAAAAGCGGAAAGTACGAAACATTAGTTACACGTTTCCCCCCAGAACCAAATGGTTATTTGCATATAGGCCATGCTAAAGCCATATGCTTAAATTTCGGATTAACCCAGAAATATGGTGGTTATACCAATCTTAGATTTGATGATACTAATCCTATTACTGAAAAAACGGAGTACGTAAATAGCCAGCAGGAAGATATTCAATGGTTGGGTTTTCAATGGAAAAATGAACTTTACGCCTCCAATTATTTCGACCAACTGTATGCTTATGCAGTACAATTGATTGAAAAAGGGCTTGCTTATGTAGATGATAGTACTGCAGAGGAAATAGCTGCACAAAAAGGTACTCCTACTGAACCAGGAACGCAAAATCAATATAGAAACAGAAGCATTGAAGAGAATTTGGAATTGTTTGCCAAAATGAAAAATGGCGAATTTCCGGATGGTGCTTGCATTTTGAGAGCTAAAATTGATATGGCTAGCACCAATATGTTAATGCGTGATCCTATCATTTATCGTATTAAACATGCTCATCATCACCGTACCGGCGATGCTTGGTGTATTTATCCAATGTATGATTTTGCGCACGGACAAAGCGATAGCATTGAGAACATTACGCATTCCATTTGTACTTTGGAATATGTGCCGCATAGAGAATTGTACGACTGGTTCATTGCTCAATTAGGCATTTTTCCTTCCAAACAATATGAATTTGCTCGTTTGAACTTGACCTACACGGTAATGAGCAAGCGTAAGCTTTTACAATTGGTAAATGAAGGTTACGTAAGCGGATGGGATGACCCACGCATGCCTACCATCAGTGGATTAAGAAGAAGAGGTTATACGCCTGAAAGTATCCGTGATTTTTGCGACCGCATTGGTATCGCTAAAAGAGAAAACTTGATCGAGCTAAGCTTATTGGAGTTTTGCATCCGCGAGGATTTGAACAAGAAAGCAACCAGAGCAATGGCTGTATTGGACCCAATTAAATTGGTGATCACCAATTACGAAGGCGATGGAGAAGTTTTAATCGGAGAGAATAACCCAGAAGCCGAAGATAAAGGCGGAACTAGAGAAATTCCATTCAGTAAGGAACTTTGGATAGAGCGTGAAGACTTTATGGAAGAGCCTGCTAAAAAATGGTTCCGTTTGGCGCCAGGAGCAATGGTTCGTTTAAAGTTTGCTTACATTGTGAAGTGCGAAAATTTTGTGAAAGACGCAGATGGAAACATAACTGAAATCCACTGTACTTATTTCCCGGAATCGAAAAGCGGTAATGATACCAGCGGAATCAATGTAAAAGGAACGATTCATTGGGTGAGCACGGCTCACGCTAAAACAGCTGAAGTGAGATTGTACGACAGATTGTTTAGTGTGGTTTCTCCTGATGCCGAAGAAGGTGATTTTAAAGATTACCTTAATCCGGATAGCAAAGAAGTGCTAAGCAGGGTATATATTGAGCCAGCTTTAGCTGAAGCAACTTTAGGAACAGGCTATCAGTTTATCCGCAAAGGTTATTTCTGCCTAGACAAAGATTCTACCACAGATCATTTGGTTTTTAACCGAGTGGTTTCGTTAAAAGACAGCTGGAAAGGATAAGGGGATTGTGTAGATTTACGAGTTACGATTTAGATTTATAGCGCTCAATTCAATCGTAATTCGTCAATTATTTATAGAGGCTTTTCTTGTCCATAAAATCGATTACAGCATCCGGTACTAAAAACTGGATGCTTTTTTCTTGCTTGATCGCATTGCGGATAAAAGTAGAGGAGATATCCATTTGTGGTGTTTCGGTAATCACAATAGATGGATGGTTTTCCCACTCACTGATGTCAGCATTTGGACGCGGATAAACGAAGATTTTATGGTTTTGCAATAACAGCTCATAGTTTTTCCACTTTTTAAGTGATGCCAAGTTATCTGCACCCATAATTAGCGCAAACTCTTTTCCTGGATACTTTTCTCCCAAATGCGCCATGGTATCAATGGTATATGATGGCTGTGGAAGTTTAAACTCAATGTCACTTACCTTTAAATGAGGGGCATTTTCGGTCGCTAAACGAGCCATTTCTAAGCGGTCGTACATATCAGCCAAACCTGTTTTTTGTTTTAGAGGATTATGTGGCGAAACCACAAACCAAATTTCTTTCAATTCGGTATAATTCGCCATGTAATTGGCAATGACTAAATGCCCAAGATGAATGGGATTAAACGAACCGAAGAATAGACCAATCATTTTAGTTTACAGTTGTCAGTTTTAGTTGTCGTTTTTAAAGTGACTTGTATCCATTGTAGGATTGCTTCGTGCCTCGCAATGACGATTTATCTAAGTTACCGTTAACTCTTTAAGAAATCTCCCACCAACTGCTCAGCTTCAGCACAGGCAGTTTCTAACTCATAGTTTTTAAGGATAATATCAAACCTTTCCGCGTAAGCGAGCTCCTTTTCAGCTTTTGCATAGCGTTCCTGCAGCTTTTCTTCACTATCAGTACCGCGGCCAGCTAAACGTTCCTTTAATACTTCTAATGAGGGCGGCTGAACGAAAATCGCTAATGCGTCCTCTTCAAATTTTCTTTTTAAGCGTAAACCGCCTTCTACATCAATATCAAAGATAACGTGTTTGCCTTCGTCCCAAATTCTTTGGATTTCAGAACGTAAGGTGCCATAAAATGTACCACTATATACTTCTTCAAACTCCACAAACTCTTGGTGGGCAACTTTATGTAAAAACTCTTCTTTACTGATAAAATAATAGTCTTTGCCATTGATTTCTTCGCCACGCAGTTCTCTTGTCGTTGCCGAAATCGAAAAACTTAGATTATTATACTTACTCAATAAGTGTTTTACGATGGTTGTTTTACCAGCACCAGATGGCGCTGAAAATATAATGAGTTTGCCTTGTTTCATATCTTTGTAATGTTGTAATGTTTGAAAATTGGAACGTTCCAACTTTCAAACATTACAACACGTTAAGTAACTGTTCTTTAATTTTTTCTAATTCTTCTTTCATACCCACCACCAATTGCTGTATTTGCGCATCGTTGGCTTTGGCTCCCATGGTATTAATTTCTCGGCCAATTTCCTGTGAAATAAAACCAAGCTTTTTACCATTGGCATCCTTATCATTCAAGGTGGCGATGAAGTAATCGCAGTGGCTTTTCAAACGGGTTTGCTCTTCTGTGATATCCAATTTATCGATATAATAAATGAGTTCCTGCTCAAAACGGTTTTGGTCTACATTTACTTTTCCTACGCTTTCTTCCAAAAACTGCGTTAAGCGAGCTTTAATATGGGGAACTCTCAATGGTGCTAAGGTTTCTACCTGTGCAAAAAAATTAAGAATGTTTTTAATGCGCAGTTCAAGATCTGTTTTTAACACTTTACCTTCATCTGTCCTAAACTGGTTAAAGTTCTTAAGGGCTTTGGCAAAGGTTGCTTCCAATATTTCCCATTCGCTTTCGCTTGCTTCTTCCTCGGTATAAGTAATTACTTCTGGCAAATTAAGCACCGCAGGCAATAGAGTCGATAAATCTGCAGCAATCTCCTTGTTGATTTCCAAAAGCTGGGTGTAGTATTTCTTTAGCAATACCTGATTGATCGAGGCCCCTTTTTGCGCTTCTTCACTACGTTCAACCGTAATGGCAATGCTCACCTTACCACGCTCTATTTCCTTATTACAAAGGTTCCTTAGGTATAATTCTTTGTCAGAAAATGCTTTTGGAATTTTGAGGCCCAGCTCAAGAAACTTCGAGTTTAGCGATTTAATCTCTACAGAAAACTTCACACTTTCGTGATCGGTAGAGGCCAAGCCGAAGCCGGTCATTGATTTTATCATGTGCAAAGATATAAAAAGTACTTAGTAGTTCGTATAAAGTAATTAGATAGCAATGCCACGACATATCAATTATCTCAGGTCCGGCCTATAATTAATTTGAAAATGTAGATCAGTAGTTCTTCTTTTGATCAGCCCTGCTGTACGCTACTATCTTTTGGTGAATACCAATGCAAACCCAAACTTTGTAAGTTTTTAAAACTCACAAAGTTTAAAGTTAGAACAACCAAAAGGATATTTGCTGCCATCAGGTTTAAATAACAATAACCTGTACTAAGCAATTGAATTAATAGGGTTATTCTTCAAAATGGCTTCCTCCATCAGGTCATATACTTTCTTTTTTAAGGCTGGTACATCTTCTAAAGTTAATCCCACCACACTAATTTCTGGCAGTAAAATGGTAGTGATGATACCCGGCCTGGCTTTTAAGGGGTATTTTCTGGGAAGTAATTTCCTGTTGTTGATCATCACAAAAGGAATAATAGGGGTTTGCGTTTCAATAGCAATCCTAAATGCACCATCGTAAAAATCAGTTAAGGCTTTGTCGGTTTGATTCATGGTGCCTTCTGCAAAAATGAGGATGGATTGGCCGTTGGCGATGTCTTTCTTTAAAGCGCTTACAGACTGTTCTCTACTTTCTTTACTGCTACGGTCTATTAAAACCACAATTCGTTTATAAATCAGTCCAAAAACAGGAACTTTGGTAATTTCTACTTTCCCCAACGCACTAAAGTACTGTGGTATACTTAAACAAACTGCTACGGCATCCAAATATGATCCGTGATTGCCTACATAAATATGTGATTTGCTAAGGTCAACACTTTTTTTGTTTTTAGTGATCACCCAAAATAAACTGAATATGCTGAACAGCCAGGCCCAGGTTCTTAATACTGCCAATATTGCTCTTTTTCCGCTATCTATGGGTAGTATTGCCGAGAAAAGCAATACAAAGGGCAAAGCCACAAACATCAACGTAATGAAGATGATTGCTGCATAAAACAGGTAGAATGCAGAAACTATTTTGCGCATGAATTAACCTTTTTTAACGCGTCAAACGCCAAACATTTGTTAAGTTTACAAAATAAAAGTATAACGCGATAATGCTAAGTAAAGTTAGGCTCATATTTTATTTACTACTTATACTGGGCATTGGTATAACTTACCAAGGCTTTGCTCAACAAGATTTTCAGCTTACTGGAGTACTTTTTGAACGCGGAGCCAATATCCGAATAGCTTTAGCCGAGGTGAAAAATAAGCGTTCGGGCTTCTCTGCTGGAAGTAACGACATGGGTATATTTTCTATTAAAGCTAACGTAGGCGATACTTTATTGGTAATGAAGCGTAACTTCAACGATTTGGAGGTAGTTGTTCGCAACAACAAGGATCTGGTGCTGTATCTTAATCGTGGAACTACTTTAAATGAAGTGGTAGTAACTGGGCAGACCAAGAAACAAACGTTAGAAGAATTAAAAAAGGACTACCGAGATAAAGGTTCTTTTTATGGTGGAAAACCTCCATTCCTTTCTTTTTTGGCTAGTCCACTTACGGCCATATATGAACTTTTTGGCAAAACCCCTCGACAAGCTAGAAGGTTTAATCGCATGTATCAAACGGAGATGCAGGATAGCCACGTAGACCAGCTTTTCAACAAAATAACCATTAATCAACAAACAGGTTTGACAGGTAAGGAACTGGAAGATTTTTTGGTGAATTATAGGCCTACTTATGAACAGGCAAAGAATTGGAATGTGTATGATGGCATTAAGTGGATCAATGATTCGTATAAGAAATACAGCGATACAGCTGGTAAAGCCAAAAATCAGCACTAGCTTGGGGTTGTTTGATTGAAATATCGAATTAGCTAATCATTACATTAACCAATTGTTTCCTTAAATGGCTAACGCTTCACAAGCCTTTTCCGCAGCTAATTTTTCCGCATTCTTTTTGTTGTAATCTCTGCCAATCCCAAAGTTCTCGCTATCGATCATTACCTGTACGGTAAATAACTTGGTGCTTTCACCTTCGCCATTTTCAACAACATCGAACGAAATGTCCTTGCCTTGTCGTTGACACCATTCAATTAAGCGGCTTTTGAAATTAGTTTCAGTAACTTCTAAATGGTGAACATCTACATAGGGCTTAATGATGCGTTTCAGGATAAGATTTTTGGTGAAATTATAGCCTTTATCCAAATAGATAGCCCCAATAAGTGCCTCAAAAGCGTCGCCGTACATTGAGTGATGCTTAGATTGGAAGTTTACTGTTTTTTGATCAAAAACAATAAGCTCATCAAAGCCCATTTTACGAGCGAGTTGATTTAAGTTGGCCCTATTTACAATTTTAGAGCGCATTTCGGTCAAAAAGCCTTCCTCTTTGTAAGGATAAACTTTGAACAGCATTTCAGCCACTACGGCACCTAAAATTGCATCGCCCAAAAATTCCAAGCGTTCATTGCTGCTCCTGCTCCCATTTTTTAATATTTTGGCCACAGAGCGATGCCTAAACGCCATTTTGTAAAGCGCAATATTGCCCGGTACAAAGCCAAGCACATTCTTTAGTTTTTTTATGAACTGCTTATTGGGCGAGAAATATACTTTATAAATGCTAAGCAAAGACATCAACTAGCAACACAAAATTTAATTATAGAAAAAGCATTTGTATAAATATACAATACAATTGCTCTTAAACCATAAACTTTTTGGCTTATTCTTCGTATTTCTTAAAAACTACTGAAGCATTGTGGCCTCCAAAACCAAAAGTGTTACTTATTGCGGCTCTAACTTCTCGTTTTTGAGCTTTATTAAAAGTAAAGTTAAGTTTTGGGTCAAACTCAGGGTCATCCGTAAAGTGGTTGATCGTTGGAGGGATGGTACTATTCTTAATGGCAAGAATAGCGGCCAAAGCTTCAACTGCACCAGCGGCACCTAATAAATGGCCTGTCATAGATTTGGTAGAGCTAATGTTCAGCTTGTAAGCATCTTCTCCAAATAAATCTACAATAGCTTTAGCTTCTTGAATATCTCCAAGTGGTGTAGAGGTACCATGTACGTTGATGTAGTCAATCTGATTGGTTTCCAACTTAGCATCTGCTAAGGCTTTGGTCATAACCATTTTAGCACCAAGCCCTTCAGGATGGGGGGCAGTGATATGATGTGCATCTGCACTCATGCCTCCACCAACAATTTCAGCATAGATTTTGGCGCCGCGAGCTTTCGCATGTTCCAATTCTTCTAAAATAATGGTGCCGGCACCTTCTCCCGCTACAAAACCATCACGGTCTTTGTCGAACGGACGAGAAGCTGTTGCAGGATCATCGTTACGAGTAGATAAAGCATGCATTGCGTTAAAACCTCCCATGCCCGCTTCGTTAATGATCGCTTCTGAACCACCGCTGATAATGATATCGGCCATGCCCAAGCGAATATAGTTAAAGGCATCAATCATCGCATTGGTTGATGATGCACATGCAGAAACGGTAGCAAAGTTTGGTCCACGCAACCCATACTTCATCGAGATATGCCCAGGGGCAATATCAATAATCATTTTAGGGATGAAGAAAGGGTTGTATCTAGGCGTGCCATCTCCTTTGGCGAAGTTGGAAACCTCGTCCAAGAAAGTTTTTAGACCTCCAATTCCAGCGCCCCAGATTACACCAATGCGGTTAGTGTCAAGTTTGGAGAAATCATATCCTCCATCTTTAACAGCCTCTTCGGTGGACACTAGCGCATACTGCACAAACGGATCCAGTTTGCGGGCTTCTTTTTTATCCAAATAATCTTCTGGATTGAAATTTTTAACCTCGCAAGCGAATTTTGTTTTGAATTTTTCGGTATTGAAACTCTTGATAGGCGCAGCGCCGCTCACACCATTTACTAGCGCTTCCCAAAATTCGGGAACACTATTTCCGATAGGAGTGAGCGCACCCAACCCAGTAACTACTACTCTTTTTAATCCCATTTATAAGTATTGTACAGAAAAAGTATTTCTACTTAACGTTTTTTTCTAAATAAGCAATTGCTTGACCTACAGTGCCGATAGTTTCAGCTTGGTCATCTGGAATAGCTACATTGAATTCTTTTTCAAACTCCATGATTAGCTCAACAGTGTCTAGTGAATCTGCACCTAAGTCATTTGTGAAAGACGCTTCTGGCGTAACTTCACTTTCATCAACACCTAGTTTTTCTACGATAATAGCCTTTACTCTTGAAGCAATATCAGACATAATATTATAATTTAATGGTTAAATAATTCTGTGCAAAGAAAAATAAATTCTAACACATTTCAAATGTTTTTATTTCTCTATCAATTTTAATGGGTTTAAAACCCAAAGTAAAATTAGTTTTATAATTTCGTAATTCTAACAAAAAAATACATTTTGAACAAAACTTATTTAAAACTATCGCTCGATCTGGATTTTGTCTTGATCGCTATCACCGCCTCGTTAAAAGACTACGTTTTGTGCCATAAGATAAACACCAATTTGAACTTGGAGTTTTATAAAATAGAAGATCACGAAGTATATTTTAATACCGATGAAGCGCCAGTGGCATTTTCTAAGTATTATTTTTTTGTAGAAGAGGGGGAGCGAGAATACTTTTTGGTCAGCAATAGAAACAGCGAAGGCTTTCTGGTTCCCGAAATGAACAAGGTAGATTTCTTCATCGTTATCCAACAGTTTATAGATAAGGAAGACCTCAATTTTATTCTCAGTAATTTAAATAAAATGCCTGATATTCAGGTGGCTGCACAGATAGATGTGCGTAAATTAAAGTCCAAAGAAAATTTGGTAATGTAAATTTTATATTGTTAGTGTAGTAAATACACTATATTTGAATCTAAAATCAAACTGAAATAATATAATTAAAGCTTAGACAAGTCGCATTTTTAGTGTGTTGTTTAGGTGGTAATAACAAGATAATTTTAATGAAACCTTTTCATTCCAGAACCAAAATTGTGGCTACTTTGGGCCCTGCTTCCGCTAAACCAGAGGTATTGTATAGTATGTTTAATGCAGGTTTAGATGTATGTAGGCTAAACTTTTCGCACGGTTCGCAGGCCGATCACCAAAAAGTGATAGATACCATCAGAGAAATCAACCAAAAGCACAAGTACAACGTAGGGATTTTAGCCGATTTACAAGGCCCTAAAATTAGGATTGGCATGGTGAAAGACGGGGGAATTAACCTTGTTAATGGAAGTAAGGCCATTATCACTACTCAAGAATGCGTTGGTAATGAAGAGCGCATCTACATTACTTATGAGAATTTTCCTCAAGATGTAAAAGCCGGAGAAATTATCCTTTTGGACGATGGTAAATTGCAGATGCGCGTACTGGAAACCAATTATAAGGACGAAGTAATTTGTGAAGTGGTTCACGGAGGGATTCTAACTTCCAGAAAAGGGGTGAATTTACCTAACACTAAAGTTTCTATTCCATCTTTAACGGTTGAGGATAAGAAAAATTTAGATTTTGTTCTTGAAAGCGATGTAGAATGGGTAGGCTTATCGTTTGTGCGTAATGCTGCGGATATTGTTGAGCTAAAAGACATCATCAAAGAAAAAGGCAAAACGGCGAGGGTGGTTGCAAAAATTGAGAAACCAGAGGCTATTGCCAATATCGACGAAATTATTGCCGTAACAGATGCGGTAATGGTTGCCCGTGGCGACTTAGGGGTAGAAATGCCAATGGAAGAAGTGCCCTTATTGCAAAAAATGATTGTAAATAAATGTAGAGCTGCTTCTAAGCCGGTAATTATTGCTACGCAAATGTTGGAAAGTATGATCACCACCCCTCGCCCAACCAGAGCCGAGGTAAACGATGTGGCCAACTCGGTACTTGATGGCGCAGATGCGGTAATGCTTAGTGGCGAAACTTCTGTAGGTGAGTTTCCTTTGATCGTGATTGAAACCATGCAGAAAATCATCATCAATATTGAAGAGAACAATTATCCATACTATGCAGAGAAGTTTTTGAAACCAAAAACAGATAGCTTTTTAGGTGATGCTGTATGCGACTCGTCATGTTTCTTGGCTAAACAGACTGATGCAGTGGGTATTGTAACCATGACCTCTAGTGGTTACACTGCTTTTGAAGTGGCGAGCCATCGTCCGCAGGCACCTATTTTTACTTTCACCAGTAACGAAAGCTTGTTAAATACCTTAAGCTTGGTTTGGGGAGTGAGAGGTTTCTTCTACGATAAGTTTGAGAGTACGGATAAAACCATTGAAGAGGTAAATGACCTGTTAAAGAAAAAGAAATTGGTTAAAAAAGGCGATGTGGTGATCAATACTGCTGCAGTTCCCTTAGAAAAAAGAAGCAGAACCAATATGGTAAAGGTTTCTGTGGTTGAATAATCCAATAGCAGATAAGAAAAAGCCTTGGTCAATTGATCAGGGCTTTTTTATTCATAGAAGTTTACACTTAGAAAGGGGAAGGTTCGAATGAAGTGCCGATGTTGCAGTTCCTTCTCAAATTTTTCTCGTCTAAAATCTATTAATTTTAATGTGGAAAGCGGAATCTTTGGTGCAGTCTCGACCTGTCACTATTTTGTTGCATTCAAATTTGTTTCCAATGTATTAAATTAGTAATCATTAACTTATACTTTAACTTCTCCTATGAAAAAGATCTTTAGCTCTCCATAGTCTCCATTTTTTATTTCAATGTTATCCATTTAAAGGAACCGTAGGCTGTTCTTTTGAATATGCTCTGTCAACTCTCCGAACCATCTAATATCTATAAACATGAAATGTCTTAATCTAATCTTTTCACTTGGCTTTGCCATATGTGCGGGGAGTGTGTTCGCACAAACCAAAGAGGCCCCAGTAGCATCGGTACTGCCTGTTTCCCCCGAAGCGGGGTCTTTGGGAAAATTTGTTGATCAACCAGTCTCGCATTATTCTGGTATTCCACAAATCAATATACCCATCCACTCCATCAAAAAAGGAGATATTAATGTAGATGTTGGACTGAGCTATCATGCTGGTGGCAACAAGGTAGACGAAATTGCTTCAAGGACAGGCTTGGGGTGGACTCTCAATGCTGGTGGGGCAATTACCAGATCCGCAAGGGGACTGCCCGATCTGGTCAACTCCTACTTTGACTATACGGCCTACAATGCCCTTAGTGGCTCAGATAAAGATAACTATCTGGTGGGGGTATCCGAAGGCTTTATCGACAGCGAGCCCGATATCTACTATGTAAACGCCGGCAATATAAACGTCAGGATATTCAAGGACAATAGCAACGTCTGGCAAACCATGCCCCGCGACCAAAAAATAAAAATCCAAGAAAATGTAGAAGGCCACGATTGGATCATCACCGACGGAACGGGAATACGTTACAAGTTCAGCAATAGGGAATTCTCGGAATCGACCATCAGCGCCGGTACTAACGACGGCAACTACAATTCGGGCATCAGTTCCTGGTATCTTACCCAGGTCGAAGATTCGAAAGGCAATGTTGTCGATTTCCTTTACGAGAGTATCATGTACAGTTTCACTACAAAAAATGGCGAAACAAGGATGATTCCCTTTACAGCGGGTATCGGCTTCTGTGGCGAATCAAAGACGACGGTCTCGTTGGGGGTGAGTACAATAATGGGGCAAAGGATAAAGTCCATTAATTTCAGCGATGGAAAACTGGAGTTTAAATACTCCAGTACCGCCCGTCTCGACCAGACCTCGGACTATGCCCTGAGCAGTGTTGAGATACACAACAAACAGGGCTTCATCAAGGCATACAGATTATTTACCAGTTATTTTAACAACAACAGTATAGGAGTGAACAGTCCCATCGTTTACATGCCGGTCGATGCTTATCGGCTAAAGCTGGACTCGTTAAGGGAGGAAACGACGACGGCGTTCCTGCCCCCGTATCGATTTACCTATTATAACAACATTGGACTGCCCTATAACAAAGCCAATAGCCAAGACCATTGGGGCTATTTCAACGGAGAGGATAATTATGGAACCGCGGTGAGCTATGTAGAGCTGGGTCTTAGAAAGGGGGCCAAAAGAAAAGCTAATCCAGATTATGCGAAGGAGACCATGCTGGCCAAGATCCAGTACCCTACGGGGGGATCGGCCGAATACACCTACGAAGGAAATACCTATGCCGCCGTCAACGACATTCCCGGCGATGAAGAACCCGTCCAATTGGTAAAGTCGTATGGCAGTAATGGATACAATTACCATACCAGCGATAACCTGAACCACTATTTTACCGAAACATTCGTTATTACGAGCCAACAGTTGACCGATAGCCCCGGAGGAGTAATCAAACTGCTCATTTCGGCAAGCACAAGTGGTGTAGAGCCGAACTGCAGCTGTGGAGTCAATCTCGAACTGAGACGGCCGGACAATTCAGCTATCACCATTCTTCCATCGGCCGAGCAGACAGTCTATATCGACCAGGCGGGCACTTATACCTTCAATGGGCATATTGTGACCGAATTTGAGAACAATCCCTCAGTCTATTATGAAGTGACCATCAACGGGGTATTTTCTTCTCCCCTCAATACGTTAAAGAATATTGTAGGCCCAGGCCTGAGAATAAAGAACATCAAACGTACGTTTTCTCCGAACGATGTTCTCTATACCTATTTCGACTATACTGATCCGGCCACCGGGCTTACCAGTGGGAAGCTGGGCAATCAGCCCGATTATGGAAGGGAGTACAGTGTAAAGGCCGCTGCAAATCCGGACCAATGGTTTCCGGATTACTACTGTATCTACACCATGTACTCCTCGTCCTCAAATTACCAACTTATCAATACCAAGGGTGGTTATATCGGCTATACACATGTAACGGTCACCGAAGACCAGAATGGTAACGGGGGCAAAAAGGTATTCAGGTTCAGTTACCAACCGGACATCAATGCAGAAACCTCATATCCCTACCCACCCAATTCACCACAGGACTGGAAACGCGGGCTGCCCGTGGAGGAGTCGGTCTATAGGAAAACGACTTCGGGCTATGATTTGGTACAGAGCAAAAAAATGACCTACGGAATCCTGCCACAGTCACTGGTGGTGGCCCATGGCGTTAAGGTGTCTGTATTAACGGCACATCTATATGCTACGGGGAACGAAATGAGGGCAAATGGGCTTTCAGTAAGGCATACCCCATACAGACCGATGTCTATGCCCTAATGGCCGATACGGTGGTCAGCAGGGAAAATGGTGTTGAGGTAACAAAGACCAATCTCTACGACTACAGTCCAAATAACTATAAGGTATCCAACATCAGATCTGGGCAGAGTGATGGAAGTGAGATGGAGAAGAAAGTCTATTATCCGGTAGATTACCTATCGAATGTGGGCAGCTCAACATTATTGTCAAAAATGATTTCCAGAAATCTTGTAAACATTCCCATTGAGGAGATCACGACCTCTACCATTGGGGGAGTTTCCAAGCTGGTCTCAGGCACAGCCTATGAATACGGCGTGAATACACTGCCAGGTTTTGACCAGTTTTATCTAAAAAGGCTCTACCAGGCCGATGATCAGGATGCACTTCCCAATGGCAGGTACAATTTCCTCGGCATCCCCTCCCATTATGTAGAAAAGGTACATACCCTCTCCGTTAACGCCTATGGCCTACCTACCTATCGGATTATTGATAGTGTACAGAGGGTTGCCTATGTGTGGGGTTATAACAACCAGTATCCGATAGCCGAAATCAAGAATGCAGATTATACCAGTGTGGAAACGGTGCTGGGAGGTGCAACTGCGGTCAATACCTTTACTGCACAGGCAAATCCTTCGGAAAGCTCGACGATTGATTTTCTGGCACCCTTACGTGCCGCTCCATTTTCCAACGGTAAACTGGTCACCAGCTTTACCTACAGGCCATTGGTGGGGCACTTAAGGATGACCGACCCTAAGGGAATGAATACCTATTACGAATATGACAACTTTAACAGGTTGAGCATGACGAGGGACTATCTGGGGAATATTGTAAAGAGCTATAACTATCATTATGGAGGGACTGAAATATATCATAACTCGTTCCAGTCACAAAGTTTTATCCGCAATAATTGCGGTCCTGGTTACGAGGGTAGTTCAGCTACCTATGTAGTTGCCGCAGGTACCTATAGCAGTACCTTGAGCCAAGCGGATGCCAATGCACAGGCTATGGCCGACATTGCGGCCAATGGCCAAAATTATGTAAACGCTAATGCTAGTTGTACCCCGCTTCAAGGTTGTACCCGTTTTAGGATAACCATTCCGGTATCTGTGAGTAATGACCTCTACATTAATTACAGGGCTTGCGGCGAAGCTAGCTATTCGGCTAGGTCTTTAATGCAATTGCCAGATGAGAGCTGGAACCCCAATGAAATCGTGGTACAAATATGTATTGAGGGAATGCTGGAAGACTTTAGCTTCCAATATGGGCAATTTGGATATTCGCAGTCAATAAATGGTATTACCATTCAAAACCTGGGTGTATGCCCTTAACCAGTCATGAAGATTAGATTTAAGACCCCATATCAGCTGATGAAAAAGACCTTATATTTATCCATATTATTGGCAATAGCAACCAAAGCATCTGCCCAAAGCCCAAGCAGCACCCAGAACTACGTGATGGAGACTACGGTAAAGGTTCCCTATAAGACCACCTTGGAATCCCTGGTTGGTCTTCCAGTGGGGCAGGCCAATCGCACCATCCAGTATTTTGACGGGCTTGGTAGGCCATTGCAAAAGGTGAACTGGCAGGGTAGCCCCAGCGGAAAGGACCAGGTACAGGTGTTCCAGTACGATACTCTTGGCAGGGAGGCGAGAAGATACCTTCCCTATGCCGAGCAGAGTGCCAGTGATGGCGCTTACAAGTCGTTAGGTATTAGCAGACAAGGCCTTTTCTACCAGCCAGGTGGTGGTTGGGACGGCAATGCCGTGAAGACCCCGAACCCTTACAGCGTGACCGTATTCGAACCCAGCTTACTGAACCGTGTAGAGCGACAGGGCTTCCCAGGGGCCGTATGGCAGCCCGGCAACTTGTCCACCGAACATACAGTTAGGCTTGGATATGGCGCCAATAACAACGATACCAATTATGGAACCACCGGCTTTGCCGTAAGGCTGTTCAGGGCCGATGTTGTAGCAACCCCAAAACATGAACATGAGCGAACCCTATCGAGCAGTGGATTCTACGATGCTGCACAGCTTTACCTTGCAATAAGTAAAGATGAGAACTGGCAGGCCAGTGATGGCAAGAAGGGGACGGTGGAAGAATATAGAGACAAGCAGGGCAGGTTGGTACTCAGGCGAATGTTCAACGAAAAGGCAGGTAACATCGAAGTGCTGAGCACCTATTACGTGTATGATGGTTTCGGCAACCTGAGTTTTGTGCTGCCCCCCGGGGCAAGTCCCGATACGGGCGTTCCCAATGCCACCCTGCTGGAGCAGTTCTGTTACCAGTACCGCTACGACCGTAAGAAAAGGCCGATAGAGAAGAAGCTCCCCGGAAGAGGTTGGGAGTATATGGTCTACAACAGGTTGGACCAACTGGTGCTTAGCCAGGACAGCCTGCAGCGTCAGGCAAGGGAATGGCTGGCTACCAAGTACGATGCCCACGGCCGTACCATCATGACCGGCATATACAGCAACGGTTCAGCCAGGATGACCATGCAGACGGCTGTACATACGCATACCGTGCTTTGGGAAGAACGTGACAATACCAATAGCAACGGGCTAGGCACAGGCTATACCAATCTCGCCTTCCCAACCAACAATATTATCTATTACCATACCCTGAACTACTATGACGATTACAATTTCTACGGCAACGACTTTGGGCAGCCAAACGGCACCAGCCAGGTAGTTCCACCGGGAACCCAGGGCCTACTGACTGGTGCCAGAACTACAGTGCTAGGCACAGGTAACATGTTGCTGTCGGTAAGCTATTATGATGGTTATGGGCGCCCTGTACAGGTAAAAAATCAACACAACCTGAATAATGGCCATGACATAATAGATATCGTTTATAATTTCGATGGCAGTGTAAAGAAAAGTACCCGTACCCATATCAATGGTAATACCACTACCACTATCGCCACGACCTATACCTACGATCATATGGGCAGGGAAAGGGTTTCGAGCCAGAGCATCAACGGTGTGGCTGCGACAGTGCTTTCGGAATTGGAGTACAACGAGCTTGGACAGCTCACTACCAAAAAACTAGCTGGTGGCCTACAGAGTACCAGTTATAGCTATAATGAGCGTGGCTGGTTGAAAGATAGTAACAGCCCACAGTTTAGCATGGGACTGCAATATCACGACGGCGTATTTCCGCAATACAATGGCAATATATCTGGCCAAAGTTATATCAATGGGAGCGCCAATGCCTTTACCTATCAGTATGACAGGCTCAATAGGCTTATTAATGGAACGGCTACGGGAATGTCGGAAATTCTGAGCTACGATGTGATGGGCAATATCAACACATTGAAGAGGGATGGCAGTGGGCACAATGAGTATAGCTACAACGGTAACCGTTTGCATGCAGTTGACAATATAGCCTATGCGTATTCCTACGATGCCAATGGCAATGTCACCATCGATGGGCGCAATGGCATGGCCCTGACCTATAATCATCTGGACCTCCCCGTTACGGCGTCCAAGAACGGCCTCAATATGGCCTATACGTATGATGCCATGGGGAAAAAGCTGAGAAAGGTGTCCACTGGTACCAGTACAGTTATTACCGACTATGTGGATGGCATCCAGTACACCAACGGAACTATTGATTTCATCCAAGTCGGTGAAGGTATTGCAAGGAACAACGGGGGAATATATAACTATGAATACTACCTTAAGGACCATCTTGGAAATGTGCGTTCAAGTTTCGATATTTACGGGGGAACTGTACGGATACTGCAGCGTGATGACTACTATGCCTTTGGATTGAGAAAATCTGGTCTTAATGGCAATGGGGCTGTGTCCTTGGAGAATAGGTACCTTTACAATGGGAAGGAACTGCAGGATGAACTGAGCCAGTATGACTATGGTGCTAGGTTCTATGACCCGGTGATTGGGCGTTTTAGCACAATAGATCCTCTTAGTGAAGTTTCCAGGAGGAGCAGTCCCTACAGTTACGCACTTAACAATCCGATACGTTTCATAGATGTGGACGGGATGTATGCAGGCGAAACGGGAAGTTATAGGAGTGGCGATGGGGAATTCAATGATGTGCTTGCCTATTTTGGGATTGGTGCAAATCACTCTTCTCGGGGAGAGAAGGATAATGATGATGATAAAAAGAAAAAAGTAGTTGAAGGTCGATTGACGGTAAACAAGCCGGGAGCCATTATCAGAAAAACACAAGATGGGTATTCTGTAAGTCAGGTACAAGAAGGAGAAGAGGGAGGTTTGCTAAGCGATGCCATGGAATTTGGGTTTGGTTTTACCCCCACAGGTTTCATAATTGACTTTTCTAACCTTGTTGAGGGAAAGGATAGGAAGGGTGAGAAACTTTCGTGGGGGTGGCGGATTTTTGGAATGCTTCCTATGGTTTCTGAATTTAAGAATGGCAAGAAACTTTTTAAGGCTGCTAAGGGGGAAAAAGAGTTATTCAATTTCGGAACAACAGCAGCGAAGCATATGGCAGAGAAAGGCAGGGCTGTTCCGGTTCAAATTTTAGAACAGGCTATTAAAGGTTCGAAAGGAGTAGCTGACCCACAAGGCTCACGAGCATTAATGCATAGCATAGAAATGTTTAGAAATGGTAAAGCTTATAAATTAGACGTACTCTATGATAAGGCGACCAATTCAATTTGGCATTTTCAATATAGTCCTATAAAACCGTAACGAAGATGTACGATAAGAATGATAAGCGAAGATTATATTGGCTTATAGACCAGTATTTATCAAGTAAAATAAATGAAACTACATTTTGTGATGATTTTCATGATACCCTTGTTAATGAGATGTATTATGAAGGTCTTACAGATATTGAATATAAAGCCTTTTCTGATTTAAGCAATGTATCACAACGGTTTTCAGAATATGAAGAAGATTTTAAATTGTGGAAAGGGTTTGTTACCGCAGAACAACTAAAACAAAAGATACTCGAAACGAAAGAGAAGTTACAAGAACAGAGTCCGTAAAACAAGAATTAGAAAATATATTAACAAATTTGTCTTCCTTCATTGGGCATTTGGCGAGCTTTTTTGTGATATTGATATCTGTGATAGTTTTTTCAAAAGTAAACTGCCTTTTAGGAGCTTGGAAATAAAAGGGGGAAACAAATTCGATTTTATAAGACAATTGGTTTTACCAGAATTACAGGGAGGCTTGGAACTGTCCCATCTGTCGCAAGAAGTATGCGATGAGTGCGGTCGAATTAGATATTCCCCTACATTTATTGGCTTTTTTCCTCTTCCAAAGCAAGTAGATTTCTTTATGACAAAAACCAAAGAATTTTTTGGAAGTGGTCACTCCGCTTACCAGAAAATACTAGTTACTAACGTAGCTATGAAAGAACTTATAAAACATAAGCTGGCAAAGCAACACCAGTTCGCTCCATGCAGATAAAACAACTGAGAATGTCTTGCCCGGATTTTCGCTAGGAAATAGCATATTTAGATAGTAAGAAATGGAAATAGGTTTTGCTTTAAATATTACTGATGATACTACAAAATTTAAACCTTTTTTTGATTATGTAGAAGAAACGGTACAAGATTTTGTAAAGGATAAAAATTATGGTACAGGTTTATCGATAATTTATGTTGGATGGATTTGTGTTTCTCCAAAATACGAACGTTTTTTTAAACTGATGAAACCAAAATATTATGAAAATGAGGAGAGATTTACAGACGGACGGAGGCATTTGCTTTCGAAATTATTGGAATGTGAAATAAAACTGGACTATGATGGATTAATAAATAAAACTAATTATGAAATCAAGAAAATAATATTCAGTGAATTAGAAGCATTTTTGATCCCGGTAATAAAAAATAATAAAAAAATAAAAGATTTTGATGTAGACAGATTTAGCGAAGATTTAAAACTAATCCCTATTTAGCTGATATAAATATTTGTTTTTTAACGCCCTATGGGAGTCCAGTATGCGCTGTTAGCTGCCTCGGATGGATATTATAAAGATATTCGCCAGATTATTTAAAGAAAGAAGGTGTAATCTTTTCACCTCAATTCCCAGGTAATCAAGTACAAATAAAAGTTGCTGAAAAAGTACAAATTTATAAGTATGTATTTACTCATGGTTCTTTACCTCCCGGAAACAAAATATTTAGATAATGGAATTTGCACTAACATTGGAAGTTTCTGAGCTCATTAATAAAAATGGGATTTCAGATTATATTATGAACGTCTCTGATTATGTTTCAGAATTTTTAGAAGATAAAGATTATGGAGATGATTTAAAAACTATTTATGTGGGGATTATATGTGTAGCCCCTGAATTTGATTTTTTTTCAAAGTCAGAAAGCCGAAATACAAAAAGGGCACAGTTGTTACCATTCAAGATGAGAGGCCTTATGAACGAACAGACGCATTAGTTTACGACTTAAAACTAGATTACAGTAAGTTTGTTAAGGCAAGTGAAAAAGAGGCAAAAAAAATGTTGTCTATTGAACTTTTAAATTCTTTTACTGCCTTCGATTTCGTAAAAATAAAAACATTTGATAGGGAAAGTTTTCAGCGAGATGTTGCCCTTTGCCTTGAACAATTTATTAATTAGCTGTTGTCGGTTCGGGCGTAAGTCACGGGATTGTTAGATGTGTTGCGGTTTTTCAATTGGCTTTAAAATAGCATGAAAAGCTTTGCTTTAAATATTACTGATGATTTTTGTGGCTTTCGTTTGAGTCTAAGGATTTTTATCTAAACTTGGGTTATGATAATTTATAGGCGCATTTTTGGCAATGTTAATAATCTTGTTATAAAACAAGAATTAGAAGATATATTAAGAACGAAGGTAGATCAGGGGTATTTTTCGATAGACTTAGATGAAGCTTCTGAACAATATAAGAAAATGGAGGGTTTCATATTGAAAAATTCCTTTTATCATGACGTTATAGGTACCAGATTTACAAAACAAGAAATAGATACGGCAGAAGTTCTGTGTTTTTTGGGAGCCCCAAGTTTTGCTTATCCCGAACCTCAGGAACCTGCGTATCTAAACGCGACTTATGCCGATGTGTGTCATAAGTGTGGTATATATGGAGATCAAAAGGCCGATTTTGTAATTCGCAAGGATATAAGACTTTCAAAAAACAAATTGGCCTCCCTTCATTGGGTATTTGGCGAGCTTTTTTGTGATATTGATATCTATGATAGTTTTTTCAAAAGTAAACTGCCTTTTAGGAGCTTGGAAATAAAAGGGGGAAACAAATCCGACTTTATAAGACAATTTGTTTTACCAGAATTACAGAGAGGCCTGGAACTATCCCATCTGTCGCAAGAAATATGCGATGAGTGCGGTCGAATTAAATACTCCCCTACAATTATTGGCTTTTTTCCTCTTCCAAAGCAAGTAGATTTCTTTATAGCAAAAACCAAAGAATTTTTTGGAAGTGGTCACTCCGCTTACCAGAAAATACTAGTTAGTAACGTAGCTATGAAAGAACTTATAAAACATAAGCTGGCAAAGCAACACCAGTTTGCCCCTTGTAGATAGAATAAGGAATGGACAAATATAAAGTACTGATATCAGAAATAAATACAATTTTAAAACCTTACGGTTTTAATAAAAACGGACAAACCTTCTTTTATAAGAATAATGATGGAAACGTCGGTGTTATAGACTTTCAAAAAGCTAGAAGTAGCGATGCTTCCTCTACCCTTTTTACAATAAATTTGGGTGTCTATACCAATGCTCTTAAGTTGTTTGATAGTTTTGATATCAATTCTAAACCATCAGTGTCTGACTGCCATTGGAGGAAACGGGTAGGTTTTTTAATGCCTGTTAACCAAGATTATTGGTGGGAAATAAATGAAAACTCCAATTTATCGGATTTAATAAACGAAATAGCAAACGTTTTAAGGTACTTAGCTATTCCTGAGATACAGAAGTCTATTTCGGACGAATATTTAGAAAAATCTTGGATGGAGGGAATAAGCGATGGGCTAACCGAACAACAGATGTATCTGTATCTAATAGCTTTTTTAAAGTTCAAAAATAAACCCGAACTGCAAGATAAAGTGAAGGAACTTAAAAGATTTTCGGCGGGCAAGCCATTTTATTACAATATTAAAGAAAACTTAGAGAAGATAGGAATTACAGATGTATAACGAAATTTTAGGTATTCTTAAACCAATGGCTAACATTATTCCTATGTATTTTTTATCAAATGGAACAGAGTATGATTAGAAACTATCAAAAACTTCATCCTGGGTCATTAAATATTGTTAAGCCATGATTGAAGGGATTGATTATGTGAATGTTGTCAAAGCATACTATAGTTTTCTTATTATAGAGTTTGGGTTTGAGATTTCCGAAGAAAAGATAAGGAGGAATGCATTTTACGATGTTCAATATAAAGATGAAACACGGATTATTTCTATTTCCTATGAAAATATAGAAGACTACTTCTTAGTAATTATTTATCTATTGGAAAATGGGAAAATGTCAGATTATGATGATAAAACAAAAACACTTCATTTAAGCAAACTTAATGTGGAAGTTTTGTCTGTTGTTGATAAGAATAAGATTAATTTGAACAATCAGCACTTCGCAAACTTCAATCCTAAAAGTAAACTAGAGAGTAGATTGTTAAAATCAGCAAAAGAACTACGTTTATGTTTGCATTATTTTAACGGATTGTAATATATCCCGTTTTCAACTTCTTTGTGACCAGATACATCGATATTGAAGTTAGTTGGGAAAAGGAGTACTTGGTGGTCTGTGGACATTACTAAGTACGGATAAGCCAGTTTAAAGTCTTCAAAGAGACTAACAAAGGATTAGAATGCAGACAATACTGGGCCCTTTATCCTTGGGGTCAATTAAAAACCATTAAATAAAAATGACAATAATTTTAAAGGAAGCAATTAAAGATTTTCCATTTGATTGGGCAAATCTTAATTCTTATCGGGATAGTTTTGCTCATAGGAAGGAGATTTACTTAAAAGATCAGAGTGGCATTGCTGAAGGTTTAATGTTTTTATTTTATTCATTATTCGGACCTGCAAAAAACAGTTTGATAATCTACAATAGGTCTTGGTGGGACTTTTGTTTGGATACTTGGGATTTTAGCAGAGATGAATATAATTACGATTTAGAAGGAAAGTCCGTAGAGACGCAGGAATACTTAAAGATATTAAAAGAATCGAGAATACCAGATGATTATTCGGGTTGTTGTGTATGCATGGATTGGGATAAATTTCTGCTCGTTGTCCTTAAATGTATTATTAGTCATAGAGCGCCTTATAGTCCATTGTTCTGTAATGTAGAAGATGGATATTTTTTTTATTTTCATCATACTGGAAGTATTGGTATTTATTATAAAAAGGACAGCGATGTAATAAAAGAAATATTATTAAAAGCTTCAGAAGGATATATTGTAGAACATTAAAGCTAATGCAGCTAAGAGAGGAACTTCATTTCTTCTAGCGCAATCATTAGCATAGCGGTGCTTGTACAGCAGGACAACCAAGCTATACAGCTTTGGGGCAATTACATGGAAGAACAGAAATTAGAATATTTGAATCAGAACCCAGTAGTTTTCGGTTTTGTTTCTTGTGCAGAGGGTTATATTTACATTAGTGCCAAGGATTATTGTGGAGAGACAGTCTCTTGGAAATTAAAATGATTGATTAGACACAAGTATATGCTTGCGCCAGAGATGGGTGGTTGAATAATCCAATATCAGATAAGAAAAAGTCTTGATCAATTGATCAGGGCTTTTTTGTGATGTTAAAAATCTTATTTTTGCAGCCTAAAGGAGAAGTGTCCGAGTGGTCGAAGGAGCACGCCTGGAAAGTGTGTATGCCCCAAAAGGGTATCGAGGGTTCGAATCCCTCTTTCTCCGCAAAAAAGAAAAACCGCTAAAATAGCGGTTTTTTATGCTATTTGAATGGAGACGTTTATGATAAATAGACGTTCACTTGCACAAATATCTTTTAATAAGCATTTCCATTTATAGCGGATAAATGCTTAAATTACAGATCTAACCATTTAAAAATATAGCTATGAATGCTAGGGCGCCTCTTCTATTGCTTTCCATCTTTTCTCTTTTAGGTTGCAATTCCGTGAAAACTGAGCATGCGCCGGTACCGCTTGTAGGAACTTGGCAGTTGCTGTCGGCCACCACGGTTGAAAATGGAAAGCGTACGGAAACAGATTATACTAAAGGTAAACGTATGATCAAAATCATTAACGATACCCATTTCGCTTTTCTAAACCATCACTTGGAAACACCCAAAGATAGTAGCAATCATTTTGATGGTGGCGGCGGCAGATATAAATTAAAAGGAGATGAATATACCGAGTTTTTAGACTTTTACAGGGATAAAAACTGGGAGGGAAAAGAATTCAACTTTAAGGTCAGCATCAAAAACGATACGTTAATTCAGACCGGTGTAGAAAAAGTAGAAGCTGCTGGGGTTGACCGTACAATAACCGAGAAATATATAAGAATAAAAGTGAATTGAGGCTTTTATTTGTGATTTTCCATAAAATAATTTCTTAATCCTTGTCGATGTTCAATCTATCGATGATGCGGTTGGACAGCTCGTTCAGCTTGCTTTGAGAATCGGCGGTTACCACATTGGTGACAAGAAAAATGCCCACTTTCTGGTTAGGATAAATGGCAATCCATGAGGAATGCCCAAAGCTGCTGCCGTTGTGGTACAACATTTTCTTTTGGGTATGGTATGCGTAAGTATTCCAGGCATATGCCCTTCCATACTGCATATCGCCAGCAAGTTGGTTCATTGCCTGCTTTACTACTACGTCGTTACTTTCTATATACATCTTGATGTAATCTAGCATAGCAGCAGCGGATGACTTCATACCTCCTGAGTAGTCATAAAACCCATTGATTAAAGGCACGGGTATCCCTTCGCTATTTTTGCCTATGGAAATGTTAGGATTTCTGCTCTGCTGTAATTCTAAAAATGTTTGTTTTTCTTTGGAGCGTGAAAAGACAAATTTTCGAAGCATCTCCATATGTCTCATGTGGTAAACTTGCTCCAATATATAGCCCACCAGTTGGGTGCCTACTCCCGAATAATGGTAATTTTTCCCTGAGTTATCTGTTAGGATTACGGTCTTTAAAGCGCTGAAAAAATCCTCCTTTTGAAAATGGGTAAAACAATCGACCTGTTCGTTCACATTTTGGGTAGTTTCATCACAGTTCATGACAAGAGGCAGCCCCGAAGTATGTGTAATCAAGTGTCTGATGGTAATGGGCTGGCCACTGGCTAAAATAAGGTTGGGATATTTGCCATCCAGGTATTTTCTCACGTCATCTTCTAAATTGATTTTTCTGTCATGAACTGCTTGAGAAAGTAGTAAGCCGGTATAAGTTTTGGTAATTGAACCTATTTCAAATATCGTGTTAGGATTTGGTTGTTTCCCGTTATTGAGTTTGCCATGATTGAAATAGTGCGCCTTGCCCTTAATGTAGATGACACCCGATAAGGCTTTATAGCCAGGCAATTTCAATAATTTTGTCGTTTCCTCGGTAGTTACTCTTTCTATCGGGTCTTCGACCTTATTTGCTTTTACTAATGCTAAGAAAGCAATGGTAGTACATAGGAGAACCAATATAAATACTAACTTCTTCATTAAGTTGAGATTCATTTTTTTATTAAAATTTACGTAAAGATAAAAAATAAAGTTAACTATATAGTTGTCTTTATTTTGAATTATTTTTATGCCGTTTTACAAGCAATAGTTTATGAATCTGTAAAGAAGGAGTAGCTCTTGAAATGATTAGAAAGCCGGTTCTGTTTTAGAGCCCGCAGTAATATAGAAGTTTTTTAACCTCGTTAAACTAGAGTGAGAATATTAGCTTAGTTTGCTAATTTCATTCTTAGCAATGGATAATCCTTTCCAAGATCGTCCTTTTCAGTTCGTTCAAAAGGAATAAATCCAAATTTTTTGTAGAAAGCAACCGCATGTAGGTTTTGCTCATTCACATCTACGAAGGATGCACTATAATTAGATAAAGCAAATTCCATTAGCTGTTTACCTAAGCCTTTTCCAATATAGTTGGGGTCTAAAAACAGCATTTCTATTTTCTTGCCTTCAATTCCTATAAACCCTATCACTTTTTCTTCGTTCATTAAACAATGCACGTTAAGCATTTCAAAATCCATTTCCTGAAGAAGTGATTTAATGAACACAAAATCTTCCTGCGATAGAAAATGATGGGTTGCTAAAACGGATTTCTCCCAAACACTTAAAAGCTGGGCTTTATAAGAAGACTGATATTTTTTGATATTGAATGTTGTCATCTCATTTAAATTGTCCGTTCCATTTCAAACTGGTTCACTTTTTCCTTAAGTCCCAATCCCTTTAGGAATGAGATTGTAGTTTGTGAAGATGCATCAACATTATAAACATAGATTTCCGCATTTACGGTTTGTTGTAAACGTGCAAATAAAGCGGCTGCGATTCTCTTTTGACGATGCTGCGGAGACACTGCAAACTGATGGACTTTTCTGCTCATAGGATTATAGATCAGATAACCAACTAGCTCATCATCAAGGTAAGCTTCTATGGTTTTGCAAATATTTTTGTTATTCTCCATTGACTGGATGGCATTTTGCCATGAGGGTTGAATATCCCAAAAACTTAACCACTTGTCCCACTGAAACGCGGCAGCCTCTTTGATCAAAATATCTTTCTGTTCTTCAACTGCTTTAACCATTCCTGAGAAGCAGACTAATTTTCGAGAAATAGAGTATCCCGTTTTTTCATAGGCTTTAATGGCTGGTTCGTTTCCTTCAATTACCTCAAGTACCATGTCTTTTACTTGTAATTCCTTTAGTTTCGGGATAAGGAAATCATACATTTTGCGTACCAGTCCTTTTCCCCGCTCATTAGGAGCTACCCCAGTAGCGGCGTTATAGGCAACCCAGTTGTTCTCCTGCTTCCGAAGGCCATGTAGCATTATTCCTACGAGTGCATCATCGTCAAATACACCAATAGACAAGTCTAGTCTAACATCTTCCTGAATCATTTTATGCTGTAACTGCTCTGCATTCAATTGAAAAGGAACAATGTAATCTGAAAAAGAAAGATTGATGGCTTCTGCAATTTGAGAAATGCTTACATCAGCTAATGTCTTTACGGTCATGTCATGCAATTTGTTTCAAATTAAAGTATTTTATCTTGGATTTGGTTTCGCAAATTTTCTGGTACCCGCAACGCAGAAGATAACACCACTAGTAACAGCTACCATACCAAGACTCACTTGCTCGTGGAGTAGCCAAGCCGCTAAGGCCAACCCAAAGAAAGGTTGTAATAATTGTAATTGTCCTATGGTTGCGATACCGCCCTGAGCTAAACCTCGGTACCAAAAAATGAACCCGATGAACATGCTAAACAACGATACGTAAGCCAAACTGCCCCAAGCTCCCGCACTGATGCCCTCCAATGATGATGGCAGATAAAAAAAAGCTAAGGGCAACATGATAGGCAAAGAAAGCACCAAGGCCCAAGAAATGACCTGCCAACCACCTAAAGTTTTGGTGAGCTTTGCTCCTTCCGCATAACCTAAACCACAAAGGATAACGGCCAGAAGCATCAAAATATCCCCGATAGGAGAAGCACTAACGCCTTGCGCAAAAGCATAACCCACTACTAGCACACTCCCTAACAGTGAAAAAAACCAGAAAATCGGCTTTGGTCGCTCGCCTCCGCGGATGATCCCGAAAATGGCGGTGGCCAGCGGCAGAATGCCTACAAAAACAATGGAATGGGCCGAACTTACATATTGCAAAGCCAAGGCACTTAACAAAGGGAAACCGACCACTACTCCTAAGGCAACAATAGTTAAGGGAAAAAGCTGTTGTTTGCTTGGCCTTTTTTCTTTAAAAACCAATAAAGCGATCAAAGCAAGTATACCTGCTATAGAGGCTCTGGCCAAGGTCACAAAAACTGGATTAAATTCTAAAACGGCCATTCTTGTCGCAGGAAGGGAACCGCTAAACATCACCACACCTATGAAGCCATTTAACCAGGCTTGCGTAATGTCTTCTTTTACTTTATGAATGCTGATTTCTGTCATCTGTTGAAATATTTAATACAAAGCTCAGTATAGCAGATAAACAAACACAGTCACAGTTTTTGATTTTATAATGGATACAGTTAATTTTATATCGTGAAGAAAGACTTCTTATATCAGGAAATAGCAGGTAATATTGCTGGTAAAATAAAGACAGGTGTTTTGCAGGCCGGAGAGCGCTTGGCTTCGGTAAGGGTATTGAGTAGGGAGCATGGCATTAGCATTAATACGGCTAAAAGAGTGTTTCTTGAATTGGAAGCCCAGTCGCTCGTGCAATCAAGACCACAATCCGGGTATTTTGTAAGCCCCTTAAACTATTTGAAACTTCCTTTGCCTCAGGCCAGTCAGCCTTTGCCCGTAGCCAATATCACCGAGCCAAATGAGTTGATTGACAGTGTATATTCCAATATGGGAAATAAAGAATTGACCCTACTTTCTATTGGTGTACCTTCAGGTAATTTATTGCCTTTAGCGAAATTGAAAAAAGAAGTAGTATTGGCAACCAGAGCGTTAAAAGAAGGTGGCACGGAGTATGAACCTCTACAGGGCAATGTGAAATTGAGAAGAATGATTGCGGCTCGTTCACTAGCTTGGGAAGGTCATCTAAAAGAAGCTGATGTAGTGACCACAGCAGGTTGTATGAATGCGCTGACCCTATGTCTCATGGCATTAACGCAACCTGGCGATACTGTAGCTTTGGAAAGTCCTTGCTATCCTGGTATTTTACAGTTGGCTTTAAGTTTGAGGTTGAAGGTACTAGAGGTGGCCACTGATCCCGTTAAAGGTATTGACATTGAGGCCTTAAAAGCTTTGCTGCCTCAAATAAACGTCTGTTTATTGGTGCCTAACTTCAACACACCATTGGGTTATTGTATGCCCGATGAACGAAAAAAGGAAGTGGTATTGCTGTTGGAAAAACATCATATCCCCTTAATTGAGGACGACACCTACGGAGATCTCCATTTTGGAGAGGAACGCCCAAAGTGTTGCAAATCTTTTGATACCAAAGGTAATGTGCTGTATTGTGGCTCTGTATCTAAAACGTTGGCCCCTGGTTATCGGATAGGCTGGGTTGCTCCCGGAAAATACAAAGAGCAGATATTGCGCTTAAAAATGATCCATGCGCTATCTTCAACTTCTGTGATTAACGAAGCGGTGGGGAATTTTCTTTTGACAGGTAGATATGAAAATCACTTGCGCCGGCTCCGTAAAACGTTGCAGGAGAATTATCAACGTTATGCTTTGGCTATTGCCGAGTTCTTTCCAGCTGGAACTAAAATCAGTAGGCCACAAGGCGGACTTGCTTTATGGGTTGAACTTCCCGAAGGTATAGATACGGCCACTTTGTATAATTATGCCTTAAAAAAGCAGATCGGTATTGCTCCTGGTCGTATGTTTACCTTACAGGAACAATTTCATAACTGTTTACGTTTGTGTATTGGCCTGCCTTGGACAAATGATTTGCGATTAGCACTAAAACAGATAGGTAATTTGGCCAAGTGGATGGCTTCCAAAGCTTAGAGATAATGACAATTATTGGTTCTCATTCCAGTAATGACTGTCGGGAGTGGGCCTTGTGCCAAAAATAGCTGTTCCTACTCTAACAATGGTGGCTCCTTCGGCAATGGCAACCTCTAAATCGTTGCTCATGCCCATTGATAACTCCTTCATCTCAACGCTGGGTAGCTGAAGGGCTATGATCTGTTGTTGGATATCCCTCAATAGTCGAAAGCACTTTCGTACCTTTTCTACATCAGCGCTGAACAAACCTATTGTCATTAGACCTCTTATTTTTAAGGTTGGAAACTGCGCCACCTGTTTGGTTAACTCCATAACTTCTTCTGGGCTTACGCCAAATTTACTTTCCTCGAAAGAGGTGTTTACCTGGATCAACACTTCCAAGGTTTTGTTTTCAAACAATAAACGTTGATGTAGTTTTTCGGCCAGATCCACACGGTCTAGGGACTGGATGCAGGAAACATTGTACTTCAACAAATCTTTAATTTTATTGGTTTGCAAATGCCCAATAAAATGGTTGACGTGCGGAACTTCCTTTAATGCCTCATATTTTTCTTTGAGTTCCTGCACCTTGTTTTCGGCAATGAGCATTTGTCCAGCGGCAAGAGCGATTTTTATACGTTCGGCAGGAACGGTTTTTGTAGCCAATAAAAGCTTTACTTCGTTCTTGTTCCTGCCATTCAAAGTGCATGCCCTATCTATTCTTTCCAGGATGGTATTGATATTTTCGAGTATAACCTCGTTCATGCTTTTTCCAATTTGTTCTTTTCTTGCAGCTGCTTAATCAATTTCGTTTTTACTGAAGTAAATGTAAGGTCTTTGGCTTCTGCAAATGAGAGGTTGTATTGGCGGTCTATATTCCGTAAATGCTCTGGGAATTTCATTAGCAGTTGTTCATAATAATGATCTAAAATATTCGGCGTAGGCATTTCAAAGTCTAACCTTAACTGAAAGCGCCTAATGATGGCGGTGTCAATAATTTCCAAATGATTGGTGGCGCAAATCAACAAGGCATCTTCCGGATAATAATCAATCAATTGAATCAAGGTATTCACTAACCTACGCATCTCGCCCACATCTTTATCATCGTTTCCTCTGGCCTTTGCAATTTGATCAAACTCATCCAAAAAAAGTACGGCCTTCTCTCTGGCTGCTTTGTCGAACACCATTTTGATGTTTTGCGAAGTTTCGCCAATTTTTGAACAAATGACATTGCTCAAATTAAGGATCAGGATGTTTTTACCCAAAGCACCAGCAATAGCCTTTGCCGTCATGGTTTTGCCACAACCAGAGCTGCCGTAAAGCAAAACTTTATTGTTTACAGGTAGCCCATGTTCATGCAGCTCTTCGATATAAGTATGCTCCTGTAAAAGCTGTGTTAACAATTGTCTGCTGTTTTCATCCAGAAAGATTTCGTCTAAGGATACCTTTTCTCTGTCGTTGATGATGAGGTCTACTATATTCATGTATCAAAGATAGGCTACTTAGCACAATGCCCGACCATACTTTTATTGCAGTTTCCCAATTTTTGAATCGTCGTTTGACGTTATGATTTCCACCAATGATAGTAATTGTGTAGAGCATCATACTCAAATCCACAACGAGGATATAGCTTGTTACCAATGTCATTGGTTTTTTCGGTTTCCAGCATCAGGCCACAAGCTCCTGTTTCGTCGCACCATTGTTTGCTGCGGTCTATCAATGCCACCGAAAGCCCGAGGCCTCTATAATCGGGATGTACAAATAAGTCACTTAGCAGCCATTGTTTTTGCAGCTTGGTATAGTGAAATAGTTTGTATAACTGTACAAAACCTACCGCTTTCCCGTCCACCATTGCTAAAAAAATCTCAGACTCCCCATTAAGTAGTCTTTCTTTCAGAAATGTTTTTCCTTTTTCCAAGTCTGACTCTTGACGATAAAAAATGCGATAAAGGTTAAATAATTCAGCAGCTTGGTCTAACTCTTCCAAACTTGCTTTTTTGAGATGACATTTTGATTGTTCCATTTTTGAATGTTTTTCTGTTTTTGTTTTGCGATACAAAATTAGGTTATCTTTGGACTGCCTTACTGGTGCAGTTTTTATAAAAATAGCTAGTCCAATGCTGCGTTCATGGAAATTTGAAGTACAATTAGATAAGAAGTCCGACAAGGCCGTTTATCTGCAAATTGCAGATGCAATGATCAACGATATTCAATCTGGGAGATTAAAGACAGGTGATGCTTTACCTGGCAGTAGGAACCTTGCACAACTATTGAAGGTAAATCGTAATACCGTTGTGGAAGCGCTTAGTGTGTTAATGATGGAGGGCTGGCTGGTTTCTAAGGAACGTCAAGGAACTTTTGTTGCAGAGAACATCCCAAGGCTTAAAGAATCTAAAAAGGCTGAACAACTTGTTTCAGCGCAAATAGGCCAATTGGGAAAACCATTCCATATTGAATTTGATGACGGACATCCTAATGCCAAAATTGCCCCAATTACTGAACTGGCCAGAGCATACCGACAAATTTTCAGCTTAAAAACCAAATGGCAATTGATGAGTTATGATGGAAATGCTCTTGGAGATATAGAATTTAGAAGAGAAATTGCCCAAATGCTCAACCATCAGCGAGGTATGCAGGTGCAGGAGCAAAACCTATGCATCACCAGAGGTAGCCAAATGGCGATGTACTTGGCAGCGCAATGCCTTTTTGAAGATGGTGACGCGGTGATGGTAGAAAATCCAGGGTACAAACCAGCTTGGAAAGCTTTTGAACATGCCGGAGCCAAACTTCTACCTGTTGGTGTTGATGGGGAAGGACTCATCATTTCGGAGGTACTGTACTATTTGAAATCTGGGGAAAAAATCAAAGCCGTTTATGTTACTCCGCATCATCAATATCCAACTACAGTAACCTTAAGCCTCAAACGACGTCTAGAATTGGTTAAACTTTCTAATGAATATGGTTTCACTATCATTGAAGATGATTACGACAACGAATTCCATTTCGGTTATCGACCCATATTGCCACTGTCTAGCTTTCCCGAACTTAAAAACTATGTTTATATCGGCACGATGAGCAAAGTAGTTTCTCCTCTATTGCGTGTGGGTTACTTAACCAGTAGCGATGCCGCATTAATTGAAAAAGTAGGACAGTTGCGCAAAATAATCGATGTAAATGGCGATAGCATTATGGAGCAGGCAGTTTTACAATTGATAAAAGATGGTGCCATTAAGCGGCATATTAAAAAGGCAACTAACTATTACAAAGCTAAAAGAGATTTTACGGCAACACTTCTGGAAAAATACATTGGCGGCAAAACTATTTATCATATTCCAGATGGTGGCCTAGCTTTTTGGATCGCGATGAAAGAACCCACAGATTGGTCAGTATTTTCGCAAAAAATGCTCCGTAAAGGCATCAAAATTACAGGCCCTGATGCTTATGGTTTGGATAGTAGCGCCAATGGATTAAGACTGGGCTATGCTGCTTTAACAGAAAAGGAATTAGAAGAAAGCATTATTGCTTTAAGCGCTTGCTTGTAAGAATTAGCATTGCAAAAAATGTATCATTATTAATACCTTAATTTGTAAATGACCAAACCCTATTAATTTAGTTTTTTATTCCTCATTTAAAATGAAAAAACACATACTCAGCATTGGTGCAATTTTATCCGTTTTTACTTTGAAGGCGCAACATAAATCCTTAACCGAGCAAGATTATGCACGGGCAGAACAGTTCCTTAGCTATAACATAGAACCTTTGGTAGATGGTATTGCAGTTCGTCCAAACTGGACTACAACGGAGCAATTGATTTATTTAGCGGCGAATAAAAATGGCAATGAATTTTTACGATTAGATCCAATAAAGAAAACAAAAGTACCAGCATTTGACCATCAGAAATTAGCAGAAGCTTTAAGTAAAACTACGGGTAAGACTTATCAAGCCTATAAACTTCCTTTTCAAACCATTGCTTTATCAAGTGATGAGAAGAGCTTCCAGTTTTTTGCGGATGAAAAGTCGTGGGTTTATCATATCGACAAAAATGAATTAAGCGGAGGTAGAACAAGTGTTGCAGCAAGGCCGTCTGCTGCCGAAAGAATGAACGCTCTCCCTAGTTCAATATCGCCTGACGGCAAAAAAGCGGTATTTATTAAAGATTGGAACCTATGGGTAAGAGACATTGCTTCCAAAAAAGAAACCCAACTTACTTTTGATGGGGTAAAAGATTATGGCTATGCCACAGATAATGCAGGTTGGAAATCGAGCGATAGACCCATTGTACGGTGGTCGCCAGACTCCAAAAAATTGACCACCTTTCAGCAAGATCAACGACATTTAAAAGATATGTATTTGGTAAGCACCAATGTAGGCTCGCCAACCTTAAAAGCGTGGAAATATCCTTTGCCTGGCGATAAAGAAATAGCCAAGTTACGTAGGGTAGTCATTGATGTAGAAAACCCAAAAGTCATCAGCCTGCAAATCCCTTTGGATGAGCATAGGAGCTCCTTGAGCGATGATATCGTTGACGGAGGACAATTGGCAGATATTGATTGGAATGCTGACGGTAGTGAGTTTGCCTTTTTGTCAACTTCAAGGGACCATAAAATTTCTAAACTGCAAATTGCCAACGCAAGTACAGGTGCGGTAAGAGAGGTGTTTACTGAAACGGTTAAAACACAGTTTGAATCGGGCGTAAATTCTATTAACTGGCGCTATTTATCAAAAACCAACGAAATACTATGGTACTCGGAACGCGATAACTGGGGCCATTTGTATTTATATGATGCCAAAACAGGAAAGGTGAAAAACCAAATCACCAAAGGCAATTGGCTAGTAGGTAGATTATTGCGTGTAGATGAAAAAAATAGAACTTTATGGTTTACGGGCCATGGCCGCGAAAAAGGTAATCCGTATTTTGTTTATTTGTACCGTGTGGGTTTTGATGGAAAGAACCTAACCTTGTTGACTCCTGATTTGGGCAATCACCAAGTATCTTTTTCACCAGCATATAACTACATTGTAGATACCTATTCGCAACCCAACGTACCTGCGGTAAGTGTGCTTAGGGATTCAAAAGGCAAGCAGATCGAGGAACTTGGAAGAACTGATATTTCAAGGTTATTAGCCAAAGGTTGGAAAGCTCCTGATGTGGTGCAAATGATGGCCGCCGATGGTAAAACAGATATTTATGGTTTGGTATTCACGCCAACCAAAATGGAAGCGGGTAAGAAATATCCTGTGGTTGATTATATCTATCCAGGTCCGCAGGGCGGAAGTGTGGGCAGTTGGTCTTTCTCTGCTTCGAGATCTGACCACCAAGCATTGGCCGAACTGGGATTTATTGTAGTGGTAATTGAAGGAACCAGCAACCCATATCGTTCAAAAAGCTATCACGATATGGCCTATGGCAATATGGGTGAAAACACTTTACCAGATCAAATTACTGCTATTAAACAATTGGCAGAAAAATATCCTATCAATTTGGACAAAGTGGGCATTTGGGGACATTCGGGTGGCGGTTTTGCTACTGCTGCGGCTATGTTCCGTTATCCCGATTTCTTTAAGGTAGGTGTATCTCAGGCAGGTAACCACGAAAATAGAAACTATGAGGATGACTGGGGCGAACGCTACAATGGTTTGTTGGCAAATTCAGATTATGAAGCACAGGCCAATCAAAATCACGCGAAAAACTTAAAAGGAAAATTAATGCTGGCCCATGGGATGATGGACAATAACGTGCCACCATACAATACCTATTTGGTAGTTGATGCTTTGAATAAGGCCAATAAAGATTATGATTTGGTGTTGTTCCCGCATAGTGCACATGGTTTTGGTCCTTACAACCCTTACATGATGCGCCGCCGTTGGGATTATTTTGTGAAACACCTACTTGGTGCAGAACCACCGAAAGAGTATCCATTAAGAGGTACTACAGCAGCGCCGCGTAACTAATAAATAACTTAAGAATTGTCACTGCGAGGAACAAAGTAACGAAGCAATCTTATCTAGAAATGAAATCGCTTCGCTACTCGCAATGACAATTCTTTATTTTAGAATGGGCAGCTTGATATAGCTATAGTTGTACCATCTTACTTTAAGAGGTTCTTTCGCATCTTTAATGCTTTCCAAGTTTACATCGCGACCAGTACCGTAATTGATCTGCTCACTGGCGCTTTTGTTAATGTTTACCAAAGCCACAATCTGGCTTCCCTTGCTTAACTTTTTGGCACTGATATAAGTATTGCTAAAGGGGATACTTTCTTTTTTGCCCGGAGTTAAAAGCTTTCTTTGACTTGGATTTTCAGCATAGCTGGCACGGCCCATAAAATAAGAAAGGTAGAAATATTTGCCTTCGGGTGTCCGTTCAAATAGCACTACGCTATAGTCCATATCTTTTTTGTTGATCATGGCCTTTATTTGGCCGGTAAACTTGTTGGTTAGGGTTATGTCGTTTGGTAAAGGATCGCTTAAAAACATGATGCCGTTATGGTATAGTGTATCGTAAGTGATATTACGTTGCCAAAAGTAACTGTGTTTGTTGCTGCGATCTTTAAAATCGATGGTTTGATTGACAAATGCCTCCTTTAATGGTTTTTTAAGGTTAAGTTTATATTTATTGCCCAAACGTTGATTACTCAGGTAAAGTACGAGCGAATCATTGCTCATGGCTTTAAGCGATGGCGCATGATACCATTGGTTGCTACCCATTACCTGATAATTGATTTTATCTTTTAAAATTTCTGGCTTCGGTCCGCCTTTCAAAATGTAATCGAACCACTGATAAATGATCTCATGAATAGGAATTTGCGCTACAGGATCGATTTTATAACCATTGTAAACCGAATCGGGGTACCCTTGTGCTCCAAAATGCCCATAAGGACCAATAATCAAATAATGCGCTGCATTAGGCCTGTATTTGAGATGCTCGCGGTAATAATACATTTCGCCAATTTGGCCACCATCATAATAGCCTGTTGTACTTAAAATCGGAATGTCGATCTGGGCAAAATCTTGTTGATAGGGAATCATGGCCTGCCAATAAGCATCGTAAGAAGGATGTGCCAACCACCGCCTGAAAATTTCATTCTTTGGTCGGCCCAATAAACTGTCTAAAGTTGGGTAAGGTGCGCCAGAGGCAAACCATTTATCGTCTAAATCGCTCCATTGCTTACTGTTATTGTACTCGGTGTTGTCTAACAGTTTATTATTGGTGGTGTAATAAGTCCAAGGGAAAAGAAAGTTCATCGGCACATTATTGGTCATGGGCACATCTATGCCAGGTGCTGCTGACGCCGAAGTAACAATAGTTTTTAAGGCCGGATGAAGTTTTTTAGTGGCCGCCCATTGGGTAAAGCCGTTATAACTCCCACCGTACATGGCTACTTTCTGGTTGCTCCAAGGCTGCTTGCTTATCCAATCGATCACTGTTCGAGCATCCTGCCCGTCGTATTCATAAGGGACAGCTTTATCTGGACTGTTTTTCTTGCCTCGGCTATAGGCCACAATGCCTATGTAGCCTTTATCGGCAGCTTCTATGGCCTTGTTGATGTCGGTTAAACGGGCATAAATCGTAAAACTTAAAATGGCTGCCTGTTTTTCGTCAGCTCCTTTTTTGCGTACCACCAATGCCGAAAGCTGTGCCCCATCTTGGGTGGGAATCAGTAAACTATCTAGGATTAGATAGCTGCTCAAGTCTTTTTTATTGGCCTGTGCTTTTGAGTTGGTGCTTATCAAAAGGCAAAGCATGGCCAAGATGAAGAGTTTTCTCATCAAATTCATATCATTAAATAAGGGTTAATTGGATTAGAACATATTTCTGTTTTTAAATAATGCGCTTTGGCGACTAGAGGCCGTGTGGGTTTCACCATTTTTTAAGCGAAATAGCAAACGTCCATTAGCATCGGGGCTCAATTGTTCGATAAATTCAGTGTTAATAATGGTACTACGGTTGATCCTGAAAAAAAGGTTGGAATCTAAAATCTTTTCCAGTTGGTTGAGCGATCGTTTGAAGAACACTTTCTCATTGTTAAAATAAAGGCGGGCGTAGTTTCCTATCGATTCTATACGATGAAGTTCCTGCAATGCAATGCAATGATATTTTTCGCCTTCCTTCACAAATAGATGTGCAGGCTTCTTGGTGTGTTGGCTCTGATGAAATTGCTGTCTGATTTTGGCAATTGCTTTTTCCAGTCGTTCTTCGCGGACGGGCTTTACCAAATAATCGAGGGCATTCATTTCAAAGGCCTGAACTGCATATTGATCAAAGGCGGTGGTAAAAATAACTACGGGTACTTGGTCTAAGCTTTCTAACAGTTCAAAACCTGATTTTCCGGGCATCTGCACGTCCAAAAAAATAAGATCGGGCTGTAGTTTTTTAATCCGTTCTTCGGCCTCAAAGGCATTCGTGGCTTCGCCTAATAATTCCAAATCGGGGTAGGGCTTTAAGCTCCATTTCATTTCCTCGCGGGCCAAGCGCTCATCGTCTATGATCAAATACCTCAGTTTGCTCATGTTAACGGTGTTTTTAAAGTGGCCAAAATGACATTCGAATTTAAGACCTCCAAGCTAAAAGAAGCTTTGCCATTAAATTGTAGTGCTAGCCTTTCTTGTAAGTTTTTAAGGCCTAAACCAGCGCTTTTTTCTTGTTTCAAGGTGCCTGGGTTTTGCACGGTTGCTTTTAGCTCGTTGCCTTCTCCCGTTACCTTAATAGCGATAGTGCCACCGGCAGGTTGTTGAGCAATGCCATGCTTAATGGCATTTTCTATTAGTGTTTGCAGGCTTAAAGGAAGAATTTCTTTGTCTAATAATTGAGGAGCTATATCGAAGTTTACCTGCAGGCGTTCTTCAAAGCGCATCTTTTCCAGTTCAACATAATCGTTGATCAGATTAATTTCGTCCTGTAGGGTAATTAAGGCATTATCTCTGTTGTAAAGCGAGGTACGTAACAAATCAGACAGCAGATCGATGGCCCTACGGGCCGCTATTGGATTTTCGTTTACCAGCGCCTTGATGTTGTTCAGGGAGTTAAAGAAAAAGTGTGGGTTAAGTTGGGCAGTAAGGTGATCCAATTGTGCATTTTTGGCAATGAGACTTAAACGTGCACTTTCTTTACTGGCCTTAATTTCGGCCTGGGCATAATGGTAAAGGTAATAAGCCAACACCCAGATAGACATCAGGCGTATACCCGTCATCCAGGTAGTAAGCCAGGCATCTTTAAAGGAAGTGGATAAATCTCCTGCAAAATGAGGTTCCCATGTTGAGCGGATCCAATAGCTTTTGCCAATGGTGAGGACCATGAAAATCAACCCTAAGAAAATTACCGCCAGAATAACGATGGGCAATAGTTGTTTAGGTCTTAAAAGTTCCCATTGCTGGCGCTTGGAAATGGTTCTGAACAGATGGGTAGGCAAGATATAAATGCATAAATCGCCAAAGAAATGCACAATAGCCAGTGGAAAACTGAAATCCGAGCCCAAATAGCCTACAATGGCCCAGTAAAAGGAAGCCAACGACCAGCCAATGAGCTGACATTTCCAGTATAGTGATAATCCTCTTTGTTGTTTGGGCATTTACTTTTAATGTTTAACGGAACAAATGAAGCAAATCTATTTCAAAGCAAAAAGGAAAAGTACACGAGCGTTAGTGAAATGAGGATGAGCGTAGGGCTCACACATAAACAAAAGCTTGAAATGGCAAGTATGCTAAGGCGCTTAAAGCAGTTGAAAAAACAATCTAAGTTTTCTGCATGGTTAATATTAGCATTGTCTTTTCCTAACGTGATCTGCTAGTTGGTAACCCTTTTCTTCTTCCTTAGCTTCTTTAGGTTTTTTGTGATCAATAATCAATAAAACTATCAAGGAAATAATGGGAATTAAAAAAGAGATAAAGAACCAAAACCAGAAACTTTTACCAATGCTATGCGCATACACGCCCGCCACCAATTGCGGAATCATCATGAAACATAGAAGTAAGATCTCAGGCATAGTAATGGGATTGACCAAAGCAAAGATAACGACATTATTGGTAAGGGTTGCTAGGAATTTTGATGATTTGATACCCAGCATGTTTAAGCTCTTTAAGCGTGCTATCATTAGGGACTGTTTTAAAAACAATAGCGCATAATACTTGAGCCGGAATAATGCCTGTTTTTGATAGAAAATCTCTTATTTTCTTCTTGAAATAGACGGACAAGAACCTGAGGTTTTTTTTAGTAGCTGAGGTTTCATTTGCCCCTTCAAAATAAAAATTGGGGTTAAGTTTTTTAAACGCAACCATAGGTAAGTTTAGGCCTGCAGCAAATTTCTCCAATTCTCTTTCTGATAATTTGTAAACAAAATTGCCCACCGGTTCATAAGAAAAGCGATTTTTCCATAGTTTTTGACTTAAGCTATCGCTAAAAGTGCTAATGATATTAACCAAACCCAGTAAAAAAGGCATTTTAAGTACAGGATCTTGTGGTTCCATCAAAATGAACCCTTTTTTAGCTACACGGGCCATTTCATATAAAGCAGCGTAGGGTCTGGGAAAATGATGGTAAGATTCTTTGCATAAAACGTAGTCGATGGCATCATCTGGGTAGCTCAGCGCTTCTGCGTTTTGCACGCTAAAATCCTCAATGATATGAAGTTTTTGAGCGACACTTAGAAACTCATCATTAAGGTCGCTGGCAATAGCATTGTTTCCAGATTTAAGAATGTATTGCGCATCGAAGCCATAAGCATCACCAAGGGTAAGCCAAGTCCCGTTTTTATCTATCAATAGCGGATTTAAGCTTTTAAAGAAAATTTGTTGTAACCAATGACCAATGGTGAGCGGTTTGATGTCCAGAAAATTTTTCAAGTAAGCTGATTTCGACTCCTCGGTAGGGAATTTCTGATTGTACCACTGGCTGTGCTTTTCGTAACTATCTAAATTAAACATGGGCTTTTTTTGGATATTTACGAGCCAAAAACCAAAGATGTTGGGCAGAAAAAAATAAAAAAAATCTTCCCAACGTTTAGGTTGTAGACTACGTATTAGCTAATAGGGATTGATGCATAAACAAGGATTTACACATTTGAATGAGCGATTTGGATAAGGAGATAGCAACATTAGTTAAAGCTTGTGTTGAGGGACATCGCTTTTCGCAGGAACGCTTGTACAAAATGTTTTATGCCGATATGTTGCGTACCTGTATCCGATATGTGAAGACTGATGATTTGGCTAGAGAGGCCCTGAACAGTGCTTTTTTGAAAGTATTTCAACACATATCTACTTATGATGCTCATAAAGGGTCATTGGAAACTTGGATAAGGACCATTATGATTAGAACTTGTATTGACTTGAATAGAAAAGAGTGCAAGTTTGAAACAGTCCCTTTGGATGGAGTTCCGCTCTATGAAGAATCATTTGTAGCACCCGAAATTTTAGACAAGCTATATGCCCAAGACCTTATTAAATTAATTAGATGCCTGCCCCATGCTACTCAAATGGTTTTCAATCTTTCTGTGATAGACGGTTATTCACACAAGGAAATTGCCGAGAGGTTGCAAATAGGTGAGGCTACTTCTAGATGGCATCTTTCCGAAGGAAAAAAACAGCTCAGAGACTTGTTATTAAACCATAACAGAAGCAAAACAATTCATCATACTGAAAATAAAGCAAAGAAAAAATGAAAAAATCGGTATGGTATCATAAACTTTGGCGGAAAAAAGTGGCCGAGCTTCCAGTAAATGACGACTTGGATAAGGCATGGCAGCAAATGAATAATTTGTTAGATCAACACTTTAATCTGGTTAACCCTAAAGAAACAACCCTCCCAAAGGGAACTTTGCTGCAACATTTTACCCAAATCATTAAATTGATTTTGCCAACGATGTTAGTTGCGGGGGTTATCTATTTTGCTTTTTATCAAAAAACGGAGGTAGAGAATCAAGAAAAAGTAATGAAGCAAAAGCCATTTAAAGCTGAACAAGAAATGCAACATTTAGAGGATTTGATTATGGTGGATAGTGATGACACCAAAGCTTCGGCAGATAAGATTCAAAGAAAAGGTATTGAAGAAAACGATATTTTATCAAAAACCAAGATGATCAAGTCGTCTTTAAAGACTGAAACGAGCAATCAAAAAGATTCTGCAAAAGGAGCAATAACTACTATCATCTCTTTGGAGAAGATAGAAGGTCAAACGATGTCTGATAAATTTAATGTGAATAGCTCAAACTTACCTTCCTATTCGAGAAATACAATTGGTGTTCGAACAAATCACTCCATCGAACTTTTATTGAAACTTAATCATGTTAGACCTTTGACGGTGGGCAAAGAACAGCAGTTAACCCAATCATCAGTCCTATCCAAACGTCAACAAAGGCGCTTAAAGCGAGCTTTGACCAGAGATTCCCTAGCAAAGGCAAAGGACATGCAGGAACGACAAAGGGCAGCTCTTAAACCAATGAAAGTAAAACCTAAAAAAGACATAAAGGAAATCGTAAGCCCTAAATTCAGCTACGAGCTACAGGCAGGGTTAATGTTTGGCAAACAAAATACTTCGCCATATTTGGGTATTCAAAGTCAATGGACTTTAACTAATAGATGGCTTTTGGGTACTGGCCTACGGTTCAATCAAGTAAAACTTAACGGCGAATATTTTCATCAAGGCTATAATACAGTTACTACGGGTAGCCCTTTTCAAATTGTAGATTCCAGAAAGCTGACCAATATGGTGTTGCCCTTGAATATTAGCTATAGGCTCAACAAGTGGATGAGCTTAAAAGCGGATGCAAATTTGACATTTGCTATAGCCCAAAATGGCGGGGGCAAGGTTGGTCATGTGGTAAGTTATTTAGATACCGTTTTCCATACCAAACAAATAGAGCAAGCCTTGTCGGAGACTAATGTGAACAAATTACACTTCAATATTGGCGGAGGGGCAAGTATCCAGTTCAAGCGATTTAGTATCGAGGCGATGTATTTTTATCAAGTTACTCCTTATCGTGTAAGCAGTAGCTTGGGCGCTTATCAGCGACGCTATATCACCTTTAACATTGGTTTAGGTTATCGGTTTTAAATTATTTCTCCTTTACGGCCGCTACTATTTTTTCGGTAATCATTTGGGTATTTTTGTTGCCAAAGGAATTACGGATGTAGTTCATTACGTCGGCAATCTCATCATCAGCAAAACCCGAAGGAGGCATAGCATTGTTATAGGTCACACCGTTGACCACTACTTTACCATTCATGCCGAATTTAATAGAGTGAATAGATTTTTCGGGATATTTCAGCAAGAAATCGGATTTAGCTAAAGGAGGGAAAGTGCCTTTTACCCCCTGTCCATTAGCCAAATGACAGGTTACGCAACTTTCCATATAAAGGTCTTTACCTCTCTCAATACTCTGACTCAAATCATCCTGAGCAGTTATTGAAAAAATGGCTACGTAGGTTAACCCACAACCAATCAGAGTCAGTAATTTCATGCTTAAGCTTTTGGACTTATTTTAACTATAGAGCCGGTATTTTCCACTACGACATAGATGTTGCCATCGGGACCTTGTTTCACATCTCTTACCCTACCAATCTTGTCAAAAATAATTTCTTTTTTAACCACTTTGTTGCCTTTGATGGTTAAATGCTCCAAGTTCATAAACTTTAAGGAACCCACAAGTAAATCGCCATTCCATTCTTTAAATTTTGGACTGTTGATAAAAGTCATCCCGCAAGGGGCAATAGAAGGTTTCCAGTAAATGACAGGTTGTTCCAAACCCGGTGCTTCTGTTTTATCAGAAATGATCGAATTGTCGTAGTCAATCCCGTAGGTAATTAATGGCCAACCATAATTTTTTCCTTTTTCTACGATGTTCAGTTCATCACCACCTTGAGGGCCATGCTCATGCGCCCAAATAGTTCCAGTAGTGGGGTGCATCACTAATCCTTGCGGATTTCTATGCCCGTAGCTCCATATTTCCGGCAAAGCATCTTTTGTTTTTACAAAGGGATTATCGTTAGGGATTTTTCCATCTTCGTGCAAACGAACCATTTTACCCTGAGCTTTGCCTAGGTTTTGTGAATTTTCTTTCTGTCCACGCTCGCCTAATGAAAGGAAAACATAACCTTTATTGTCGAATAATATCTTGCCGCCAAAGTGCACACCACCCCTAACGTTGGGACTGGCTTTGTACAAATGTTCTATATTGGTCAACTGATGTCCATCCAGCTTCGCACGCATTAATGCAGTATTGGCACCATTATCATCACCTGCTTCACCTTCTTTTTTAGGAGAAGAGTAACTGATGTAAATCCATCCATTCTCTTTATAGTTGGGATGAAGTACCACATCAAGCAAACCACCTTGCCCACGATAGTAAACCTTTGGGATGCCCGTAATTTCCTGTGGATCAAGAATACCACCCTTCACTATTCTCAATTTTCCGCCTCTTTCGGTAACTAGCACACGGCCATCTGGTAAAAAAGCCATTGACCAAGGCATGCTCAGGCCTGTTACAATCGTTTCTGATTTTAGATTTTTCTCGTCAAGCTCAGCATGATTTGGATTAATATTGCAATGGCTCATCAACAAGCCAGAAGCCAATAAGGCCACAGGTAAAAGAAAAAACTTAAAAGATTGCTTAATCATCGAATATTGAGATTTCATAAAGGGCATTTTTTCCTAAAGATATTAAAATAGTATTTACTTGTAAGGATGTAAAAGGAGCTTTACAAAAGAACAGCTTTTTTAAGTAAAGAGGGCTGGCTTACATAGCCAACCCTCTGGTAATTTCAATTACTGTCCGCGTTTGCGTTCATTGTCTTTGTTAGAAGTTTGATCTGAACGTTGACCGCCTGCATTGGTAATGCCTGTTTTCTTTTTATCGAGTTTTACATCATAATGTGCCCGATCGGCAATGGTGCTACCATGAACACGACCATTATTTTTTGGAAGATTGGTACTTTTCATCATTTCTAAATTTTAGGTTGATTAAAATATTGGTTAAGGAAATAACCTGTATTGATCAGCTTTGGTTTTAGAAAAAAGAAAAAGCCCATCCTTTTTTACAGAATGGGCTTTCGATTTATAAAGAAATCGCAATGCGATTAGAATTTTATTCCTAAACCTACTTGGAAACCTTGGTTTTTAAACTCAGGAGTGGTCGTTGAGCCGTTTTCGTTGTTTTTTTGGAAGTCTAAACTGTAACGTCCATAAATACCAACCTTGTTACTTACATCAAACCTAGCACCAATTACTCCACCTAACAAGCTTTTTTTAAAACGGTCTGATTCATCCTCCACAACCTGTTGTTCTGTAGAACCAAAGCCGTTTTCGAATTTGTTATTGGTTGAAAGCAAAAATGACACTTGTGGACCAGCAACAACATTAAAACCTTCGGCTAATTTAATACTTGCTAAAATTGGGATGTCAATAAAATGGGTAGTTTGAGTGAACTTACCTAGGCTAGATTCTAATTTGTACCCTTTGGTTGAGTATAGCAGCTCTGGAGTAAAGGCTAAATTTTCTAATAATTTAATGTCTAAAGTAGCACCAACATGATAACCTACCAGATAGTCTGTTTTGAAATCGTTGTTGCCGTCATCTTTGATAATATTAGAAAAACTGGCACCACCTTTAATACCAAGTCTAATAAAACTATCTGTTGACTGAGCGTTTGCAGTAAGGCCCGTAACAAACAGGCCAAGTACCAGGATAACTATTTTTTTCATCTCTTTTTAATTTTAGTTCAATGGACAAAAAACTACTTTGTCTTTTGCATAAACCTCTATCAAATAAATGTGCCAAAAGCACAATGATGATCATGAGTCAAGTACGGCTTATCTCAAAAAATAGTACTTAAATGGCAGATTTTTAAACGTTTAAAAAAAATAAAACGATTACCTTACACCTGTTGAACATCAGGCAAAAGTGTATCAAATTTAATACAATGAATTGTTGGGCACTAGCTTTTGGTGTATTTTTTACACCTCTTTACAAAAATGTATGATAAATTTATTGGCAACAAGAAATGTATTCCGCATCTTTAAAGGATTTTCCGCAATAAACAGCAATTGTGGTGAGCAACAACCAAAATTTTTAACACAAAAATGAACAAGAAACTTATCTACGCGTTGAGTTTGGTTTCCTTAATTTCGATAGGAAAAGCCAATGCACAACAACCATCCTACCTTGATTTATTGAAACAACAACCGCACTGGGTTGATTCAGTATTTAATAAGCTGAGCACTAAGCAAAAAATAGCACAATTGTTTTTCGTAAGGGCACACACCAATTTGAGTCAAGCTTATCAGGATTCCGTAGGAAAGGTAATTAAAAGAGAAAAATTAGGAGGTGTAGTATTTTTTCAAGGCGGACCAGTAAGACAAGCAGTTTTAACCAATAAATATCAAAAGAAATCTAAAGTTCCATTGCTTATTGCCTCTGATGGCGAGTGGGGATTGGGTATGCGACTTGACAGCACCATTTCCTATCCTTATCAAATGGCTTTGGGAGCTGTACAAAATAAGGAGTTGCTTTATAAAATGGGCTTAGAAGTGGCTAAAGATTTTAAGCGCATTGGTATGCACATGAACCTGGCGCCTGATGTTGACGTGAACAATAATCCTCGGAATCCAGTAATTAACTTCCGTTCATTTGGTGAAAATAAATACAACGTAGCTGAAAAAAGCGCAGCCTATTTAAAAGGGATGCAAGAAGGTGGTTTATTGGTAAGCATTAAGCACTTTCCAGGCCATGGCGATACAGACGTAGACTCGCACTATGATTTGCCACAGTTAAAATTTAGCAAATCGCGTTTGGATTCTCTGGAACTGTATCCATTTAAGGAGCTGATCAAGCAAGGCGCTGCAGGGGTAATGATTGCCCATATGAATATTCCTTCGTTAGATCCTACACCAAATATGCCTTCAACCCTGTCACAGCCTATTGTTACTGGCCTATTAAAAAATGAATTGGGTTTTAAAGGCCTGATCATTTCAGATGCGATGGATATGAAAGGCGTGACCAAATTTTATAAAGATGGTGAAGCCGAAGTAATGGGATTAATCGCAGGAAACGATATTTTGGAGCTGGCCCACAACACTAAGGAAGCGGTGAAAAAAGTGAAACAAGCTATTAAAGATGAACGTATCACAATGGAACGCATTGATGAAAGCGTTAAAAAAGTACTTACGGCTAAATATTGGGCAGGGCTAACTACGAAACCACATATTGATGAAAATAATATACCTGCAGAAGTTAATCGCCCTGAAAGCATGGCACTGGTACAACAATTAGCCGATGCTAGCATGACTTTGTTAAAAAGCAGAGATGGTTTGGCTAGTTTAACACCAAACAAAAGAACCGTAATCGTAAATGTGGGAACCCCGCAAGCCACTTTGTTCCAAACAGAAATATCGGGGATTTACAAAAATTCTATTGCTTTTAACGTCGATAAAAATGCCAATGCAGCAGCTATTGCTAATGTTTTGAAACAGATTAAAGGTGACGACCAGATTATATTGGCTATTGTAGATACAAGAACACGTCCGGGAAACAACATTCCTTTAAACAAAGACGTAAAGGATCTAATTACTTCCTTATCTGCTAGAAATGCCATGGTAGCTTTCTTTGCCAATCCTTATAACTTGGCCAATTTGCCGGGTATCGAAATGGCAAGGTCAATTGTAGTGGCCTACCAAAAAGAAGACTTCATGCAAAAGGCGGCAGCAGCGGTATTCAACAAAAAATTAATACCAACAGGTAAGTTGCCAGTTACCGTGAATGCCATATTTAAATACGGCGATGGCTTGTAGAAATTTTTTAGCATATAACTTAAACAATATTGATGAGCACGGGTTGAAAAATGCCTGTGCTCATTTATTTTTAGATTATTAGTTGGTTTATAAGATTTAAAGGAATAGTAATATATTAGCTCGATATCATTACTAACAATGCTCTAAATCTGATAGAAATTTATATACCAAACTTTTTAGCCATATGAATAATCACATGATTAAGTTATTATCACTAATTACTTATTGTTTTGTCTCATACAATGTCAATGCTCAGACACTGCAACAAGTAACAGAAAATGGAAATGTTACTAATAAGCCAATCATTCTCGAAGGAAGCTTATCAAGTCACATATATAGAATTTCTGATGGCACCAATATATTATTTAATGGATTGGAGAGAGCTGGATATGGGGGGAATTCAATGGATGGTTTAGCTTTTGTTTATGGAGAAAATGCCTATCATATTGCTACTAATTCGTTAAAGCGTTTATCTGTTTTAGGGAATGGCAACGTCGGTATTGGTACGATTGTTCCTCGAGAAAAGCTATCTGTAAATGGGAAAATAAGAGCACAGGAAATTAAAGTAGAAGTTACAGACTGGCCTGATTATGTATTTAAACAAGAGTATCAAAAAATGTCGTTATCCCAAATAGACACATTTATTAAAGCCAATGGACATTTACCAGAAGTTCCAAGTGCTCAAAAAGTCGAAAAAGAAGGAGTTTCCTTGGGAGAGATGAATAAGATTTTGCTTAAAAAGATAGAAGAATTAACACTCCATTTAATAGAAAAGGATAAACAAGTGGAGGATTTAAAAGTTAAAATGGAGGCTATAGCAAGTAGTGTTGAAAAGTTAAAGACTGAAAAGAGTAAAAATTAGATATTGCCTTAGTTTTGAAATCTTAAAGGATATTAATGGACTGTCATTTAAAATAAAACCCTGTTAGCTATGAGCAGGGTTTTATTTTTATGAAAAACTTTACTTTGCCGAGTGGGGATTAACAGCTTTGTAGGTCCAATTCTTCAAAAAATCTGTAATCAGTTTTACACTATGCCCCTTGCCTTCTTCCAAGTAAGCCGAGTTTTGGATATGAATGACCTCTCCATTTCCATCTAAAATCAAAAATACAGGAAAACCAAAACGTCCTGGATTTTTCAGTTTCTTTAGCACTGCTTCGTTCTTGTTTTCAGGACTATAGTTAACCTTAACCGTTTCGAAATTAGTAGTTAGATAATTCTTTAAGTCAGGAGTTTCTTCCACAAGGTTATGGAAACGAATACACCATACGCACCAATTGCCACCTACTTGTACAAAAACATGCTTGTTCTCTTTCTTTGCTTTTGCAACAGCAGCATTAATATCAGCCTGTGCATTTGCTGCGGGATTATAAATTTTAACACCTTCTGTTGCGGTTTGACCAAAGCTTGATAGTCCAAAGCTCATGACCATCAAAAGGAATAACAATTTTTTCATTTTATAAATATCATATAGTTGATAATGATACAAATATATAAACTTTAAAATAGTCTACTGTTTTTGTAGAGTAATTTTTTTGCAAAGCTATTTCTGTACTTTTGTCAAGTAGATGGTTCCCTTTTTAGATATTCATACACACGAAGCAAAACAAAATAATGGCATTGTGGCTATTCAAAGTCTTTCGTTAACCGAAAGTACCTTTTTGGTCATGCCTAAAACCAAACCCATTTCTATCGGTATCCATCCCTGGTATGGCAAGTTAGAAGAACTTTCCAAAAACATGAAGTATTTGAATGTATTGGCTAAGCAACCGAACGTGAAACTGATTGGCGAATGTGGCTTGGACAAGTTGCAGGGAGAGGAAATGGCAAAACAGCTTCAAATGCTGGAAGCGCAAATCAATTTGGCAGAGCAATTGAAAAAGCCCATCATTTTACATTGCGTGAAGGCATTTGATGAGCTTATTGCTTTAAAAAAGAGATTGAAACCCTCAGTGCCAATGATTATACATGGCTTCAATAAAAAATATGAAGTGGCCCAACAACTCATGAATCAAGGCTTTTACCTATCCTTTGGAGCAGCAGTTTTAAAGTCGGAAGAAATAGCACTCACTTTAAATGAAATCAATCAACCTTTCTTTTTGGAAACAGATGATTCGGATATTTCTATTGTAGAGATTTATGAAAGGGTAGCCGAAATAAAGAAAATAACTGTTGATGAATTGAAAGATGTTATTTTTGCCAATTGGAAGAAACTAGGGTTGTTGTAAACAGTTTTGGTTGCCTGTTACGAGTTATAAGTTTCCAGGCGCTTTATCCCATAACTTTTATCCCAAAACCCGTAACATTAAAAATTTTTACTTAGATAAATGTCTGATTTAGCTTGGTTATCGCGTTCGGCGTTATTGGTGGGCAACGAAGGAATAGAATTGTTGCAACAGAAACATGTTTTGGTGATTGGATTAGGAGGTGTGGGCTCTTTTGCGGCAGAATTTATTTGTCGTAGTGGCGTGGGCGAAATGACCATTGTAGATGGCGATGTGGTTGATTCAAGCAATAGGAACAGACAGCTGCCTGCCTTGGCAACCAATCACGGTGTAAGTAAGGCCCAAATCATGAAGGAGCGATTGTTGGCTATTAATCCCGAGTTGAAGTTGCACGTTGTTGAAGATTTCTTAACCCCACAAAAATGTAGGGAAATTTTGGCAACCAAATTCGATTATGTAATGGATTGTATTGATAGCATTACCCCAAAGGTAACGCTGCTGTCAACGGCTTTGCAATTTAACTTACCCATTGTGAGCTCTATGGGCGCAGGTGGAAAATTGGACCCAACCAAGCTTCGAGTAACCTATTTAACCGATACTTACCAATGTGTTTTTGCACAGTATGTGCGCAAGCGCTTAAAAAAATTGGGTAACGCTAGTACCATTAAAGCCGTGTTTTCCATCGAGGAAGTAATGAAAGAATCGCTGATTATGACTGATGGCTCAAATTTCAAGAGGTCTGCTTATGGTACCATTTCTTATTTGCCAGCAGCCTTTGGTGGAGTTTGTGCTTCGGTGGTGATCAGGGATTTGTTAGGCTATAAGGTGGATATTGAAAAGCGTCCAGAGCGGATTAGCAAAAAGTCAATCGCCAAAAGCAAAAAGGCAGCACAGAAGAAATCCTAAACTCACTTTTGCGTTAAATAACTTTTATATCTGACAATGCTCATTTTCCCCTAAGTGCCCTTGCAGTAACTTGGCGGCATGCAAAATCAGATGATAAGAGTTACAAAGGAATTTACTTTTGACATGGCACATGCCCTGTTCAATTATGATGGCCCCTGCAAAAACATTCATGGACATACCTATCGTTTACAGGTTACCGTATCTGGCTATGCTAACCAAGACCCACATAATGCAAAATGTGGCATGCTCATCGATTTTGGACAGCTTAAGAACATTGTTGCTGAAAAAGTTATTGAAAGATATGATCATGCCCTAGTGTTGAACGAGGCCATCCCGGCATCGTTGCGGGCTAGTTGTTACGCCGTTTCAGAGAAAGTTCATTTTGTTTCCTTTCAACCAACCTGTGAAAATATGTTGCTTGACATCAAATTTAAGCTGTTGTCAGTTTTAGAAAGTGATGGTTTTGTGCTCCAAGCGGTGCGCCTATATGAAACGCCAACCTCTTGGGCAGAGTGGCGAAGAGAAGATCAGCCCAAGTCTTTTCAATAAAAGTTGAGTGATTAGCCGAGTTTGGTTAACTTCACTTCATGGTAGTCAAACCACTCAAAATACTTCAAGCATCAGCAGGATCAGGTAAAACTTTCAGTCTGGCAGCACATTATCTTACCTTGCTTTTTAGTGGCGAGAATAAATATCGGGAAATATTAGCGGTAACCTTTACCAATAAAGCTACTGAAGAAATGAAGACCCGTATTTTGGAAGTGCTCAAAGGTTTTGCAGAAGGAAATACCTCCAAAAAAATCGAAGACTACCGCACAATAGTGTTGGCGGCACATCCTGATTTGAACACTGAAACCCTAAAACTTAAAGCAGACAAGGTTTATCGAAGGATTTTACACGACTATAGTCGCTTTGCGGTAAGTACTATTGATGGATTTGTGCAAAAAGTAATTCGTGGTTTTGCTTTTGAACTGGGGCTAAATGCAGATTATACCTTGGAGATGAACTACGACAAGGTAAAAAATGAACTGGTAGAAAAGCTTGATGAAAGTTTGAACCATAATCAGCAATTGCTCCAATGGATCATTGACCTAGCCCTTGAACGTATTGGCGACAATAAAAGCTGGAACTATAAAGCGGAACTAATGAACCTCATTAGCGAAGTGTTTAAGGACAGCTATGAAGTTTTCGAGATTGCCGTGAATACCTTGGGCTTGGAGAACTTAGACGAGCTCTTCAAAAAATATATCAACGTTACCAAAAGCCAAATTCAGAACTTTCAAGATTACTTAAAAGAATTGGGAACTAGTGCTTGGCAGCTTTTGGAAAGCCACGGAATAAGTGCCGATCAATTAAAGGGGAAATCCCGCAATGGTCTACTGAAAATCATCAATATTGCTCGTGGTGATTTTTCTAAGCTCGATGCTGTTTTTAAATTGATCGATGCACCCGATGAATGGTTTCAGAAAGGAGTAGACCTACCGCAGTTCTATCATGAACTAAACGAGCAGATGACCGCCATTAAAGCCTATTATGATGCTAATTTGGCCACTTACAGCCTATCTATTGCTTTTAATAAAAACCTGTACTACCTGCGTTTGATGCAGGAAGTAGCAGTACTGCTCAGCAATTATCGAAACGAGAATGATAACCTTTTGATCAGTGATGCGCAAAAACTGATTACAGGAATTACTGATGATGCCGGAGAGAACCCTTCTTTCATTTGGGAAAAAGTAGGCAGCAAGTACAGGAACTTTCTTTTTGATGAGTTTCAGGATACTTCCGTTAACCAGTGGAAAAGTTTCAGGTCAATTCTGTCCAATGCAATAGCCTCGCCAAGCCAAAAACACATTGATAATTTGATTGTGGGCGATACCAAACAATCCATTTACCGCTGGCGTAATGGCGATTGGAACATCCTCCATCAACAAGCAAAAAATGAAATAGGTGCTGCGAATGTGTTTGATGATCATTTGGAAGAGAACTATCGAAGCACTGAAAATATCATTACGTTTAACAATTATCTCTATCAAGCCCTGCCGCTTGTGGTGCAAAATAAACTTAACGAAAACGTCACTGAGAAATCTGACGATTTGTTGCTATGGTGGGACGAAAACGGCTATAGTGATATTGTCACCTCGGTATATGCCAAAGCCAAACAAAATCTCTCACCGTTTACCAAAATGGGTGGAACCATTAAAATAAAACGTTTTGGTAAAGATGATTTAAATGAGGAAATAGAAAGATTTTCAGAAACGGTTTACCGTGAAATAGCTTTACAGGATGTCATAGAGGAAATCAAATTTCTTAGAACAGAAAAAGATTATCAAGAAAAAGACATGGCCATTTTAGTGCGATCTAATATGGAAGCTATGCTTTGTGTAACTCGTTTAATGGAACACAATATCCCAGTATTGTCTGGCGAGGCATTAATGGTGGCCAACAATAGTGCGGTGCAGCTCATCGTGAATACGCTGAAAGTGTTGGTGGGTATTGATTCTCAAACTGCATTGTACAAAGCCAATTGTATTTCGCTTTATCATCGTTTGCAGCAAAAAGCTATTGTTCCCACGGCTTATTTGGGTTTAACGGGTAAATCTCTGAGTAATTTGTCTTCCCTGCTGCCCAAATCGCTTTGCGAAAATTGGCAGACTTGGATGCAATTGCCCTTGATAGAGCTTGTGGAGAATCTGATTGAATCTTACGGATTGTCCAAATTAAAACAGCATATTCCTTACCTGCTGGCTTTTAGGGATTTGGTAGCCAACGCAACCCGTTTGGGCGAGAAAGGGATCGTAAATTTTCTTACTTGGTGGGATGAAGATGGTGTGCGACAATCCCTCCCTTCGCCCGATGAAGCCAATGCAGTACAAATTGTAACCATTCATAAATCCAAAGGATTGGCATTTAGGGCGGTTTTTGTGCCATTTTGTAATTGGGAGCTTAAAACAAAAGCCAACTCTATTTTTTGGGTGTCGGCCGAAGATACTATTTACAAAGAACTAGGTGGTATTCCATTGAAATTTGCCGAGGAACTCAGTAATTCAACGGTAGCGCAGGCCTATTACAAGGAATTATTAGATAGCAACCTAGATGCCTTAAACATGCTTTATGTGGCTACAACAAGGTCAAAGGATTATTTGTACCTATCGGTGATGGAGAAAAAGGACCCCTCAAATATCAGTACCGTGGGCGATGCTTTGGCGCAAGTAGTAGCTGAATTGAGCTCGGCTGATGAAGATAGTTTTAACGTCTCCAATCGATATGAAATCGTAGATTATTTAATAGAGGAAGAGGAAGTAAGTGAAAATAATGGGTTCGAACTCGAAGAATATCCGACTACCAATCGATTGTTAGCACTATATGTGCCTTCGCAGGATAAACATTTGCAGCATGTACTTAACATAGAACAATCGGGGCGTTTGGGTTCCATTAAACACGAAGTATTGGCTAATGCTGCCAACCAGCAAGAGGTAGACCGATATCTCGAAGAATTGTTATTAGATGGGGTAGTTGCAGAGGATGAAGTGGAAAAGCTAAATGAAGAAGTGATGGAAGTGCTCAATCATCCAGAACTGAAAGCTATTTTCGACAAGTCCACAGAAAGCATTATTGAGAAAAATATTATTGATGCCAATGGTAAACTACATCGGCCTGATCGTATTTTAATTGATGATGAAGGGGTAGCTATTTTAGATTATAAGTTCACTTTGGAACAAAGCAATCAACATATTGAGCAGATATTGAACTATAAAAATCTGTTATTGCAAATGGGTTTTCAAAAGGTGAAAACATATCTGTTTTACGCAGTGACACAGGAGTTGAAAGAAGTATAGGTTTTAAGTAGTAAGTTTTAAGTTGTACGTTGTTTGGCGCCTAAAAATCGTCACTCGTCAATCTAAAATCGTAAATTAAATGACACCATTTTTAAAAGAAGTTGCGGAAGATTTAGTTGCCAGATTTGGTGATGATTTACAATATTGCGCCATTGTTTTCAACAACAACAGGCCAGCTACCTATTTGCGTAAATACTTAGCAGATATTATCCAAAAGCCGTTTTTTAGCCCTGCCATATACACCATACAGGAATTTTTTGCTGGAAGTGTAAAGGAAAAATCTGCAGATTTCTATTTGCAGTTCTTTACCCTATTGAGGGTTTATAATCAGTTATTGGAAGAAGAAGGGCTTGCTCCAATGAAAAGCAGTCAGTTTTTTCCATTAGCCAAAATTATGCTCAGCGATTTCGCACAGATAGATAATGATTTAGTGGATGCAGATAAACTGTATCGGGAAATGGAAGATGTGGCACAAATCAACCTGGAATTCGATTACCTCAGTAAGGAACAATATGATTTTTTAGCACAGTTTTGGCAGTCGTACAGTGAAGGAAAACATAAAAAGCAACAGGAACTTTTCATTAAAATGTGGCGCCGTATGCCACGTTTATATCAGCGTTTTCATGAAGAGCTAAAAACGCAGAACTATATCACCAATGGGCAGGTTTATCGTCACTTGGCCAATACAGACCTCAATACTTCAGATTTTATTAACTCTTTTCATCGAGGGAAAATCATATTTGTAGGCTTCAATGCGCTAACAAGGGCCGAAGCAAAAGTATTTACGCAATTACAGGAAGCCGAAAAGGCGCTGTTTTACTTTGATGTTGATGCTTATTATTTAGAGGATGAACTTCAAGAGGCGGGACTATTTTTGAGGAAGAATTTTAAACAGTTGGGCTTAAAAAACGTTTTCGAAAACGACGATAATGGCTTTAGGTCAGAAAAACACACTGTAAATGTCTACAAAGTTCAAGGACACAGTGCGCAGGCAAAAATTCTCAATCAAATTATTGGCGATGAGGATGTGGAGGAAGAAGTAGGCACTACAGCCATTATTCTGGCAGACGAGCAATTGCTGATGCCAGCCCTGCAAACCATTAAAAATGAGGCAGACCTTAACGTAACCATGGGTTTTGCATTAGCAGGTTCTACGGTTTTTGGTTTGGCAGATTTATGGTTAAGTACACAGTTAGAGCTGAAAGAGGGAGATAAAGTAGCTTACCAAACATTGGAAGCCTTTGTGACCCACCCATTGACAGGCTTAAGTGCAAAACTAAAAGCAAATGTGCAGGAAGCTCTGTTGCGGGATAATGTGGTAAGTATCGACTTGCAACGCTTGATCAAACAAGGCGGTATCTTCGAAAAGTTTTACCAAAAGGTTGATGATCCTGCTAATTTGGTTGAAGAGCTGTTGAGCGTGATGAAATACATGTTGACACGATTGTCTACACAGCAATCCCTTAAAAAAATTGATGCCGATTTATTGGTAAAAACTATAGAGGAACTCACCCGATTGAATGATACGCTAAGAAGATTTGTGCAGGGCGAAGAGTTTCGTTTTGTAGTACAGCTTATCCAAAAATCGTTACTAGGCGTAGCGGTTCCCTTAAGCGGCGATCCCTTGAAAGGTGTACAATTAATGGGTTTGCTGGAAAGCCGTAATCTTAATTTTGATAAGCTTGTTTTCCTGGGTTTTAACGAAGGGATTATCCCTAAAACATCTATCGGTAATAGTTTCATTCCTGATAGTATTCGTAGAGCCTACGGACTACCTGTATTGGAAAATTTAGATGCCATTTCATCCTATATGGTATATCGTCTATTGCAAAGAGCTAAGAATATCAATTTTGTTTATAATGGTTTAACAGATGAGCGAAATAGCGGTGAGGTCAGTAGGATTTTAAAACAATTGGAATACGAAAGTAATTTTAGTTTCAATTATCAATCTTTGAATCTGCCTGTGAGCACAGAAGTTAAAGAGGAAATTTCTATTGATAAGAAGAATCCAGTTATACAAGCGGCCTTGAAACGATACCTCGATGGCGAAAAGATTTTATCCCCATCGGCCTTAACCATGTATATTGCTAATCCGATAGACTTTTTCTTCCGTTATATTGCCGAAATTAAAGAACCCGAAGAAGTCACTGCGGTGATAGAAGCCAATCAAATTGGTTCTATACTGCACAAAGTGATGGAATATTTCTATATCGGAGAAGTCGGAAAAGAAGTCACCCCGGAAATGATTTGCCTAAAAAGGAAAGCACTAAAGCAAATGGTAACCAAAGCCTTTAATTTTGTGATGACCAACAAAGAAGAAAATACTTTGGAATATTCGGGCATGCAAAAAGTGATTTTGGCCATTGTAGAGGCTTATGCAAACATCATTTTAAACCGCGATGAAGCCGATGCCCCCTTCACTATCCTTAGTTTGGAAGAAAAGATCAGTACTGAATTAGAATTTGAACTCAATGGAAAAAAGCACCAAGTAAAACTATTTGGTTTTATTGATAGAGTTGATGAACGCAATGGCGTTACCCGCATTATCGACTATAAAACAGGAAGCGATAAACTTACTTTTTCGGAGATAGAAAAACTATTTGATACCGATGGTAAAGGGATTAACAAAGCTTTGATCCAAACGTTGATTTATACCTATGCTTATGAAAGGCAGTCGGGCCGACAAGGCGTTGAACCAAGTCTATTCGCAGTAAAAACCATGGCCGACGGGCATGTATACTTTAGGTCCAGAAAATCTACCCTTTCTGATGCCTATTTGGAAGAAGTAAAGCCTTTGTTTTTAGCGCAATTACAAAATAAGGTTGCGGAAATTTTCGATTTGAATGTTCCCTTTAGAGCAAGTGCTGTGCCTGATAATTATAGTTATTCTATTTATAAAACTTTGTTTGGCGTTTAATTGCCGCTGAGTTGTTCATTGGGAGCAATATTCGTAACTCGTCAATCTAAATCGTAAATTAGTGGATGCTTAACCTAAATTTCAATCCTTTTCCAGTTTTACAAACGCAACGCTTATTGCTACGGCAGGTGGTTGAAACCGATGTTCAATCGGTCATCAAAATCAGAGGCAATGAAGAAGCCATGCGCTATATTCCACGACCAAGGGCAAAAACCGTTGAAGATGCGCTGGGCGTAGTGGCCATGCTCACTAATGGTATTAACGAAGGTAAATCTATCAATTGGGCCATTTGCAATGCTCAAAACCCTTCGGAAGTTTATGGAATTATGGGTTACGTTAATTTCTATCCGCAAGAACTTAAAGCCGAAATCGGTTACATGTTGCATCCAGATTATTGGGGGAATGGTTACGTGCCCGAAGCGATTGTCGCAGTCGAGAAATTTGGCTTTGAAAATATTAATATCAATCTCATAGAGGCTAAGATAGATCCAAGGAATGATAATTCCAGAAAAGTGCTTTTAAGGAATGATTACCAGTTTGATCGATTGATGCAAAAAACAATGACCTTTGAAAATGAGGAACTAGATTCAGAGTATTATATCAAACATAAACGATAATAATTATGCTGAAATCTGCTGTACCTATACTTGCTTCCCTAAACGCTGATGAAACCATCGCCTTTTATACCCAAAAACTAGGCTTTACCTTTCGTGCTAACTGGGATGGCTATCTCATTTTTAGCAGAGATGATATTCAAATACATCTTTGGCCAACTTCAGATGAAGAAGTGCCCAAAAATACCGGCTGCTATGTAAATGTAACCGAAGTAGATAGTCTGTATAACGAATATTTACCGCTTGGCATTATACATCCCAACGGGAAGTTGGAAAATAAGCCCTGGGAAATGAGGCAGTTTTCTATTTTGGATAATAGTGGCAATATCATCCATTTTGGAGAAGATATTTCTGAGGAAGGCTAAAAAGGCGTTTCAAACTTTCATTTGGCAAATGGTCTCTTTTAGAACATTTTCTATCGCTTGCAAGCCAATTGCAATATTACAATTATGAGCTTTTTGAACCTTTGCATAGCAACAAAGTAATATTTATATTTGCCATCGTTAATTTTCAGCAAAACAATGAGAGAAATCCAATTCAGAGAAGCATTACGCGAAGCATTGAGCGAAGAAATGCGCAAAGACCAGAACATTTTCATGATGGGCGAGGAGGTTGCGCAATATAATGGAGCCTATAAAGTAAGTCAGGGAATGTTAGACGAGTTTGGCGACAAGCGTATCATAGATACCCCAATTGCCGAGCTAGGTTTTGCAGGTATTGGAATTGGAGCGGCAATGAACGGTCTTAAACCAATCATCGAGTTCATGACCTTCAACTTCTCGTTAGTAGCTATTGACCAAATCATCAACTCGGCAGCTAAAATGTTGTCAATGAGCGGCGGTCAGTTTTCAGTGCCAATCGTTTTCCGTGGCCCAACTGGTAATGCAGGTCAATTAGGAGCACAGCACTCACAAAACTTTGAAAACTGGTATGCTAACTGCCCAGGTTTGAAAGTAGTAGTTCCGGCTACTCCTTATGATGCTAAAGGTTTATTAAAGCAAGCTATTTTAGATCCAGATCCAGTAATTTTCATGGAGTCTGAGGTAATGTATGGCGATAAAGGCGATGTTCCAGCAGAAGAGTATTACTTAGAGCTAGGTAAAGCTAATGTAGTAAAAGAAGGTGCTGATGTGACCATCGTTACTTTTGGTAAAATGTTGACTCGTGTAGTTAATCCTGCAGTTGAAGAGTTAACAAAAGATGGTATCAATGTAGAAGTAATTGACTTACGCACTGTACGTCCAATTGATTATGCAACCATCATTAATTCTGTGAAGAAAACTAACCGTTTGGTAGTGGTAGAAGAAGCTTGGCCATTGGCTTCAATTTCTTCGGAAATTGCTTTTAATGTACAGAAAAATGCATTCGATTACCTAGATGCACCTGTAATTCGTGTAACTTGTGCTGACGTTCCGCTTCCTTACGCACCAACTTTAATTGCTGCCAGCTTACCAAATGCTGAAAAAGTAGTTAAAGCAGTAAAAGAAGTAATGTACGTTGCTAAATAAGAAATCTGTCACTGGCCTAGCCAGTAAATAATAGTAAATCCCGTTCTGCAAAGAGCGGGATTTTTTGTTTAATCAGCGGCTGTCATTCCGAAGAATGAGGAATCTCAAGATAAGACGAATTGTATCGACAATCTGCCCTGCTTTCCGTTGCAATCTTTCAGATGGAAAAAGATTAATATCACTAAACAAGCTGCCTTCGCTCACTAAGCATCCCAATTTCTCAAGCTAATATTGTTTAAACAAAAACACATAATACGATGAGAAAAATATCAACCCTATTGCTTTTGGTTGGATTAACCACAAGTGTATTTGCACAACAAAAAGGAGATTTTAGAATGCGCCTTCGTGCCACAGCCGTCATTCCTCAAGAAAGTGCTAACATCAGCACCATTCGTGGAAATGTAGATATTTCTAACACCATTATCCCTGAAATAGATTTTACTTATTTTTTAGCTAGAAATTTCTCTGCTAACCTTATATTGGGAACTACAAAGCATGAGGTTAGTGCGGTAAACACCGCATTAGGTAATGTAGATTTGGGAAAAGTTTGGTTATTACCCCCAACCCTAACTTTAGCCTATCATTTACCCGTAAGTAAACAAGTACAGCCTTATGTGGGTGCCGGAGCAAACTATACTATTTTTTACGGAGTAAAAGACGGTCCGGCTATTGCCAAAACTTCTTACAAAAATGCTTTTGCGCCTGCAGCACAGTTAGGAGTGGATCTTGATATCAGCAAAAACCTATTCCTCAATTTTGATGTGAAGAAATTATGGTTAAGTACCGATGCTACGGTGACCACTATTCCTTCTGTAGCAAATGGAGCAACTGTAGTGGCGGATACCAAAATTAGTCCTTGGCTATGTAGTTTTGGTATTGGGATAAAATTATAAACTTTTTGAACAAGAAATTAATTCCCATACTTGAGAAAGTATGGGAATTTTAGTTAAGCTCCTAAATCAGTTAGGATGTTATTTGCTTCTACTTTATCCAATGTAGAAATGTTTATTGTGGTGGACTAAATTTGATGGGGATATTGTATTTAACACGAACAGGTCTGTCGTTTTTTATTCCTGGATTCCAGCGCTTACTCAACTTTAATACCCTTACAGCCTCTTCATCGGTTCCATAGCCTAACTTTCTATCTACTTTAATTTCGGTTAGTGATCCATCTTTTTCGATTGTGAATGAAACAAATACACTTCCTTTTATATAATTTTCTTTTGCTGTTTCTGGATATTTAATGTTATCATGCAAAAATTTATAAAACTTTTCCATGCCACCAGGGTAAGTCGGTGGAGTTTCCATGCTTACAAAGCTGTACACTGTATTATCATCTTTTATCGGTTCTTGCTTAGGCCCATCGCCAACTGGCGAAGACATCCATATCTCTGAATTTGTATCACGTGGAAATTCTTTTTTTAGGTCAGTTGCATTTTTTAAGCTTTCTGCTTTTTTTAAATCTTGTTGATACTTAGTTAAAAGAGCAATGCCGCGTTCATCTTTTACTTTATGCATGAGTAGGTCAAAAAAATCACCGATGTTAGAAGTTGAGTTAATTAATGAAATAGGCAGGTCTAAATCATTAAACAGGTTGATTCTTAAAGCTTCTTTCTTTTTTTCGTAAGCTGTTTTTGTGTTTTGCGCATCAGCACAAAAAGAGCTTACTAGTAAAATTATGCTTGTTACTAACGTTAATTTTTTCATTTCAGTTGAATTTATTTTACCTGCATTAATGTAGCATCAAATTTAGGAAATATAACTTTTACAATTAGTGGAATGATTAAAATCGACATAAAAATGGGTAAATTGCATTGAATAAAAACATGCCTCTATGGAAATTACAGACGTAAAGATTTCTCGTAAAAAGCCCATATTTCCAGTGAGTGAAAACTTGCATAAATACCTGCGTACCTATCAACGAGATGCCCGGTTGCCCGTAAATTATGATGCACTAAAGGCTTTCACAGAAAGTTATCCCATTTTGGACAAAGAAGGCAAAGATACCTTGTGGGAAAGTCCTATTTATGCTCAAGGCCAAATGGAAGAGCTGCACAATGGATTAAAGGTAATTTATGCCAAGTTAAAGGCTTCGGGCAATTTGCGCATCGTAGAACATAAATATATCGACAGGATTGATTATTGTACTTTTGGCAACACACACCCTTTCAGGATAAGGATAGTGAACCGTTTGAACGATGTTTACGATTATTTCTATGTAAAAAAGGCAGATGCCTCTAGGATTTATGGTTTGGAACTGGAAGAAATCCTATCACCCAATCAAGTGAATTATTTGGTTGATGGCGATACCATGATTGAAGAACATATTGTTGGGCTACCTGGCGATGTATTTAACAAGGGAACGATTCATCAAGCGGAATATAATCCTACCCGCATTGCAAAAGAGTTTGTGAAGTTTAATGAGCGTTGTCTAGTGACTTTGCTGGGTGATATGCGTTCCTATAATTTTGTAGTGCAGATCACGCCTGATTTCGACGATATTCAATTTCGTATACGGGCAATAGATTTTGACCAGCAGTTTTACGAGGGGAATATCAAAGTTTACATGCCACAGTTTTTTAAAGAGAATTATCCTTTGGTGAAATTATGCATGGAGCACCTTACGGAGAAAACCGTTCAACAATATAAACAGGAAGAGCTTTCTTCTATTGTGCATCGAGTGCGTAGCGAACGCCATCGATTAACGGATTTGCGAGATGTTTCGTGCAAAGAAGAATTGACCAGCAGCGAAAATATTCTAAAGCTGAAAGAAAGCATGGCGGCATATTACAATGACAAAGCTTACCAGGATTGCACAAACATGACCGACATCATAGAGCTCAATATCAAAAATATCATCAGACAAGTGAAGCTATAATGCCAAATCAGGATTCCATTAGGCCTACAGTGCCACCAACCCAGTCAAAATCGGCATTGTAACGTACGCCAATCATTTTACCGCGACTTAAGCGAGCTAGGTTAATGCAAAGTTGGGGCTCTTCGCCATCAGGCCATAGATACATTAGCCTCAATTCTGCCTTTACACTACCATCTGGAGCCTCAATCACAGGTTCGTAACTCACCTTTTTTTGAAGAATCCAATTCTTAGGGTCTTTGATGGATAAAATGTCGCTTTCTTTTACATCTATGATGACCCCCATTCCCGCAAAGGAAAACAATGGTTTAAGCACGTAGTTCTCTAAATCAGGAGGTAATGCGCTTAATTGATTTAAAAATTGGGTTTTAGGCACAAACTTTCCGTTTAAGAAAGGCATAGTGTATTTGCTAATGCGGTAAAACCAATTTGGATGGGTAGCCCATTCAATATCAAGCTCTTCCCTAGGGTCAAAACCATGATGGAAAATCTCGGGATGATCTGCTACTTCATCAAAAATTAAACGATTGTAAATGCGCTTGATTTGGATTTTATCTTCACCCTCCTGATAAAACAGCTGTTTGCCTTCCCTAATCATTTGCTCAGGAGAAAGTATTTTGATGCCCAATTTTTTTGCGGTGACAAAAAAATCGATGGCTGTTTTTTGGTTCACCGCATCTACATCCATCAATGCTACCTGGGAAGGCTCATGTTTGCCAACAATTACTTTCTTTAGTATATCAAAATAACCTTCGTCGGTCATCCCTTCAAAGAGTGGTGATAATGATGTTTCAAGGCCGTAAGTTTTTTTGTAGGCATTAGCTAGATGCATTTGAAAGCCATATAAAGAAGGAAAACCCTGCATCTCGATCAGCATCGGCACAATCTCTCCGTTTTCATTCTTACAAAGTCCAAAATCGAAAGTAAGAAAATGTGGATGTGTATTCTCATTGGGTACTTTCCAATCTTTGGGAATGGCTTTTTCCGTTAATTCCTTAAAGTTATCTTGCTTGATCAGAGCAATGATTTCCTCCCCAGCAGCAATTAATTTTTCTTTCAGGACCTTGGGGATGAATATTGGAGTTTCGGCTACTCGAAATGGAATAGCAGGATAACCTTCTTCCAATTCACTTAGAAATGTTTGATATTTCTCTTCGCTAAAGCCTGAATTGAATGCCTGTCTGTATTTTTTAATCATAAGCTAAAGTTCAGAGAATGTAATATCATCAAGCCAAATGAAGCGCATGAATGGCTTGGTCTAAGAAATTGGGTAGAATAACACGTTGGGTAAGAACAATTCTATCTGGATTTTCTAAGCTGCTTAGCATGTCTTCATATTTTTTCTTGCCATGCGCTTTGATGATGCCCTGCTTCTTTTCATCGATAGATAAGTGTGCTTTCATACCCACTGGGTCAGCTTCTGGATGGAATTGTGTGCCAATCACATAAGGCGAAAAACGGATAGCCATCACGCAACGTTCTAAACGTACATGAGGCCTCTCTTTTTCAATCGCCAATAACTGCGCACCCATTCTTTCAAAAGCTTTTTGGTCAGGCTGTATCACCTGCCAATCTCTACTGTCGACCGCAAAAAATGGGTTTTTAAGCCCTTCGAAAACGGATTCTTTTTCACCTTCATTGGTCAGCGTCATTGGAAAAATGCCCAAAGCGCTCGATTTGCGGGGTGCAACTTCTCCGAGGCCATATTTTCTGCAGGCCAATTGGAAAGAATGGCAAATCAAGAAAACATGCTTTTTATCCTCGTTATGGAGGTTGTAATCATCAATGTCGCTTAATAAATCAAAAAAGTCATTTTCCCATTTTTGGTTTTCACCGTCAAATGGGCTGCCTGGGCCACCACTAGATATATAAATGTCATACTCTGAGTTCGGCACTTCCCCTTTTCGCCTGATATCAAAAACATCAATTCCTAATTCAATTTGGTTTTCAGTACTATACTGATGTAAAATATGTAATATACCCCTCATTCCCTGATTAGGGAATCCGTTATTCATATCTATAACGGCTACCTTTACGTTGTTGTTCATTCTTTTATTTTGCACCAATTAATGTTTGCGTAGTGATATAATCTACTACCGATTCGTAGCTTTTGGTTTGCTCGTAAATGGCCAATTGCCTATCGGCACCAGTACCATTCTCTAAAATTTTGTGTACGTAGTTGATATCTTCGCGGCTTCCTAATTCATCTACCACATCATCTACAAAGTCTAATAATTCAAGCACCAAATTTCGGCAATTTACTTCCATTTCTTTACCAAAATCTATCAAATTTCCGTCAATTCCGTAACGGGCAGCCCGCCATTTGTTCTCATTAATGAGCGCTCGGCTGTAAGAAATGAAGTTGAGGTTCTGTAAGCGAAGCTTATACAATTTGGCACATAATGCCTGAAATAAGGCGGTGAAGGCCATGGTTTCGTCTACCAGCATTGGGCAATCGCATACCCTGAATTCAATGGTTTCGAAGAAAGGATGCACCCGAATATCCCACCATATTTTTTTGGCATTATCGATACAATTAGTTTTAATGAGCAACTTTACGTAGTTGTCATAATCCTCAATACTGTTGAAAATATCGGGAATACCTGTACGTGGAAACTTATCAAACACTTTTGTCCGGAACGATTTATAGCCAGTATTTCTTCCTTCCCAAAATGGAGAATTGGTAGATAAGGCAAAAACGTGAGGTAAAAAATACCTTACCTGATTGGCAATGTGAATGGCCAATTCCCTCGATTGAAAGCCTACATGTACGTGTAGGCCGAAAATAAGATTGGACCTGGCGGCTTCCTGCAGCTCATTTACAATTTCGTTATAACGAGGATGTTCCGTAATCAACTGCTTTTCCCAATGCGAAAAGGGGTGGGTGCCCGCCGCACCAATGCGCAAACCCTGTTCTCCGGCAAGCTGCGCTACGGTATACCTCAACTGGGAAATTTCCTTTCTTGCTTCCTCGGTATTTCTACAAATGCCAGTGCCAACCTCTACTACCGCCTGGTGCATTTCGGCTTTTACTTGGTCCTTGTGGATTTTTTGGGCCGCGTCAACAATTTTTTGGTCATGAGAAGTGAGCTCCCTCGTAATGGGGTCAACAATCATGTACTCTTCTTCTATGCCTAATGTAAATTCGTTCATAGATAGTTTTATTTATCCTGTTTATTTGGTTGGTTTCTTGGCTGCTGTTTTATTCTTTGCAGGTACTTTAGCGCTACTTGCTTTGGTTGTTTTTGCAATTAAGGGCAAATTTCCAGCCGCCGATTTAAGGTAGTTACCCCAAGTAAGGTTGTCTTTCCCAAATTCCTGCTTTAAAGCCCTTTCAATGGCATAATTGGCCGCAGTTTCCACTACCCATTCAAAATTTTCCTCACCTACGCTTTCTAAACTGGCGTCAGGAGCGGGGTTGCAAAAATCAATAGCAATAGGCACTCCATTACGCACCGCAAATTCTACGGTGTTAAAATCGTAGCCAAGGTATTGGTTAAGTTTGAGCGTGTAATCTTTCACCGTTTTTAAAAGCTTTTCGCTTGGTTTAGGCCCATCAACCACGTAGCGCAGGTGATGCGGGTTGCGAGGTTCATACTGCATAATACGCACATGCTTGCCACCAATGCAATAGCATCTGAAATATTGGTCGAAAATGATTTCTTCTTGGAGCATCATGACCGTTTGTTTGGTTTCGCTATGTTTTTCGAAAAACTCTTCTTTGTTACGTAGTTTGTAAACTTCTTTCCAGCCGCCACCATCGAAAGGTTTCATGTAGGCCGGAAAGCCGGTATATTCAAAAATTTTATCCCAATCAAAAGGCATTACCAGGTTGGTGAACGATTGCTCTGTGGTGTCGTCAGGGTGCTCCCTAGAGGGAACAAGTGCAGTTTTAGGTACGGGAACGCCAATGTTTTCAGCCAGCGCATTGTTGAAAAATTTTTCGTCAGCACTCCACCAAAACGGATTGTTGATTACTGCCGTGCCGCCCATAGCCGCATTTTTTAAGTAGGCACGGTAAAAAGGCACATCTTGCGAAATTCGGTCGATGATCACCGCATATTCGGGAGCCTCCGCCTGGAATACCTTATCTATTTTCACAAACTCTGCGGTAATTCCTTTCGTTGCTTTTTGGTTTACCCTATCTACAAAGGCTTGCGGGAACGAACGCTCTTGACCAAATAAAATTCCTATTTTCTTCATTGCGGTGATATGTTTTTAAGTATAATTTTTTATTGTTGTAAAGTTGAAATGTTGGTTATTTAGTCATTCTCTCATTCAAAATTCAATCGATTTTAAAGCTGATAAATATACTCTGGGAACATTTCTCTCCAAATAGGCCAGTCATGATCGGCATTGGGCCTGATATCCAGCCAATGGTTAATTCCTTTTTGGTGTAAAATTCCCGATAGCCTTTCATTATCTGCTTTACAAATATCTCTGTCGCTGGTACCCAATACAATTTTTAACTGCCAGAGTTCGGGGTTCATATTGTTGGGTAGATAGTCAACCGGATTGTTGAAGTAAACATCGTCATTGTAAAAGCCATCTAGCTGGCCAGTAATGTCAAAAGCCCCGCTCATGCTAAACATATGGCTAACCGCCCAAGGATGACGGAAAGCAAAATTTGCAGCGTGATAACCACCAAAACTACATCCTGCTGTAATTACCCTATATTTTCCAGTTTCTTTTTTTGCCAAAGGCAATAGTTCTTCCAATAGAAATTTGTCGTACCAAATATGGTTTTTCACCCTGTCCGCAGGATGGACGTTTTTGTTATACCAACTGCTGGCATCAATACTGTCAGGGCAGTAGACCTTAATTTTGCCTTCTTCTATAAAATGTCCTACCGAATCAATGAGCTTAAAATCTTTATTTTCGTAATAACGCCCCATACTGGTGGGAAATAGGATGATTGGGTAGCCGCTGTAGCCAAAAACGAGCGTTTCTATGTCTTTGCTCAAGCTTGGACTATACCATTTTTGTAGTTCTTCTCTCATGGGCAAAAAAAATTGGATGTTTTAAGATAAGTAAATCATTTTCAACGACAAAAAAATATTCGAGAAATGTTTAGTCTTTAAAAAAGAGCTTCAGGTTGTCTGTTTTTTAGAGATCACGTAACTTTGCGCTCGAAAAGGAGTTCCTGAAAAAGCTCCCCATAACCCTTTTAATCTTACCCGTTATTAAAACTTCCTATCAGATAAAATCAAAATTGCTCCAGCGTAGCGTTGAAATGGATATTTATATGCCAGAGAATTTGTTGGGCAATGAAACGGTACACTTACTGTTGGTGAATGATGGCCAAGATTTGGCACAGATGGCGCTGGAACAGAACCTTACTGCGTTATATGCTAAATGGCGAATTGAGCCTGTGGTAGTGGTAGGCATAAAAGCAGGAGAAGAACGTTTGCAGGAGTATGGTGTAGCTCATAGGCCTGATTTCAAGGCAAGAGGTAGTAAAGCAGATTTGTACACAGGATTTGTGATGGAGGAGCTGTTGCCTTTTGTACAGAAGCAATTCGGAAGTGCCATTAATGGCAAAAAAGCATTTGCTGGATTTTCGTTAGGCGGCTTAACGGCATTTGATATTGCTTGGCACCATAGTCATGTTTTTGATTTGGTGGGTGTGTTTTCTGGTTCGTTTTGGTGGAGAAAGAAAGATTTGGCCAAGGATTATACCGATGATGACCGGATTTTGCATGAAATGATTAGGGAAACAACCTCGAAGCCTGATTTGCGATTTTGGTTGATGACAGGAACAGAAGATGAAACCGCAGACCGTAACCAGAATTTCATTATCGACTCGATAGACGATACGGTGGATGTGATTAAGGAGCTGGTTAAAAAAGGTTATCAACGTCCCGAAGAAATTTTCTATTATGAAATGGTGGGCGGTAAGCATAATGTACCTACTTGGGCCGAAGTTTTGCCTAAATTCTTGGAGTGGGCTTTCGGAAAATGAAAAAAAATATAAGTTGATACAATAAACCTTATCAAATAGAGTTTATAGTATTGAGAGCGTTAATTTAGATGGCGGGGACAAGGTGGTATGCTGAGTCCCCGTTTCTTTTTTTATCCCCGCTCAATAGATATTCTTGATGATTACATTGAGATAAGTGATTTTCTTCGATGCTGTTTACGGCGTAATTTCACCACATGATTAAAGGATTATTTGAAACGCACCTTTTCGTAGAAGATTTGGAGAGGTCTGTTGATTTTTATAAAAATGTGTTGGGCTTAACCGAATGCGGTTATAACGACAGTCGTAGAGTGGCCTTTTTTTGGATAGGTGAGCCCAAAGGTGCCATGCTTGGTTTGTGGGAAAAACCAAAAAATGAAATTGATAGCCGTCATTTTGCCTTTAGATGTGAAGTTGATGATGTGTTGAATAAATCGATTGCCTTTTTAAAGGAAAGAAATTTACAACCCTATAATTTTCTTAAGGATGGGCAGGAGAAGCCCATGGTTTTTGCTTGGATGCCAGCAATAGCTATTTATTTTAAGGATCCCGATGGTCACGACTTAGAGTTTATTGCCATGTTGGAGGGCGAAGGAAAACCCGAATTGGGTGTGATTAGCTATGAGGAATGGGTGAAGTTGACTTAAGGTAATGAACAATATTTTAATTTACTGTTCTAATTGCTTTTTTGTATTCAGCAAGACACTCCTTTCCTACACCAACGCTTGAATCAAAGCTTGTCTTCTCTTCGTTAGATGATTTGTGAACGTAAATTAAATCCAAGGTTTCTAGATTAACCAAGATGGTATAACTATAGTTTACGCTATGATCGGAAATTTGAAAATGTAAATAATAGGGAAGTAAGACTTTTGAATGGTACCAAGAGGCAGATAGAAGTAATTTAGGGTTTTTGTGTTCCTTGAAATAATAGCTCATACATTCGGGAAAAACAATTTCTTTGTCACGTATCCTCAATCTGTTTTTATTCAAGTCAAATTGCGCGGGCATAAATTGCTTGGGTAAACCAATTAGATTTGCATTTTTGTCTATTTTAATTATTCTATCCTCATGGAAGATATTTAAATTGATTAGCAATAAACATGATATTAAAATCGAAAGTGGTTTCATTTGTGAAGGTTAATTATTCAAAAAAGATAGATTTCGGTTTTTAATAAAGATAGCAAAGAAATGCGAATAGCTACCGGCAAAAGGAAATTGAATAAAAACATAGACTTTGCCGTTTAAACCCGATTGAAATGCCGGTCTGCGGCAGGCAGGGAAATCCTTTTGTTGCTGTCATCCTGAGCTTCCCTAAAAATCGGAGCAATTGTCGAAGGATTTTTATTGATATGCAGACACTTTAATCAACTCAGTGTAACAATGGACAGTAGTTAACATTGGCAAAAAGATTGAAATGTAAAGCGGGATGAGTGCCTACGATTGGCAATGCAATTGATTTACAAAAACTTAACATCTTTTGCTTAGCGTTTATGTTTCGTTTTTCGGCTTTTTTCGCTACCTTTGCGCCCTTAAATACTATCGCATAAGATGCAAAATATTAGAAACATAGCTATTATAGCCCACGTAGACCACGGTAAAACCACCACGGTAGACAAAATTTTACATGCCTGCTCTATTTTTCGTGACAACGAGGAAACTGGAGATTTAATCTTGGACAACAACGATTTGGAGCGTGAACGAGGCATTACCATCGTGTCTAAAAACGTTTCGGTTAAATATAAAGACGTTAAAATTAATATTATTGATACACCGGGCCACGCCGACTTTGGTGGCGAGGTAGAGCGTGTGTTGAAAATGGCTGACGGCGTACTTTTGCTTTGCGATGCTTTTGAGGGAGCAATGCCTCAAACTCGTTTCGTAACCCAAAAAGCTTTGGCTTTAGGCTTAAAACCTATTGTGGTTGTAAACAAGGTAGATAAAGAAAACTGCCGTCCAGAAGAAGTTTACGAACAAATTTTCGAATTATTCTTCAACTTAGAAGCTACTGAGGAACAGTTAGATTTCCCTGTAATTTACGGTTCGTCTAAAAATGGTTGGATGAGCACCGACTATAAACAACCTACAGATAACTTTTTCCCATTGTTGGATGCCATTGTAGAGCATATCCCTGCAGCACCAATTAATGATGGAACTTTGCAGATGCAGATTACTTCTCTAGATTATTCTTCTTTTGTAGGCCGTATCGCTATTGGTCGTGTACACAGAGGAACTATTAAAGAAAATCAACCAGTTACCTTGATTAAACGTGATGGTAAAATGGTGAAATCTAGAGTGAAAGAGCTTTATACTTTTGAAGGTTTAGGTAAAGTAAAAACTTCGGAAGTTAAATCGGGCGATATTTGTGCTGTAGTAGGTATCGAAGGTTTTGAAATTGGTGATACTATTGCTGATTTTGATGCACCAGAACAATTGCCAGTAATCAAAATTGATGAACCAACAATGAACATGTTGTTTACCATCAATAACTCTCCTTTCTTTGGTAAAGAGGGTAAATTGGTGACTTCACAACGTATCAAAGAGCGTTTGATGAAAGAAATGGAGAAAAACTTGGCCCTTAAAGTAGTTGAGACTGAATCTCCTGATGCTTGGTTGGTATATGGTAGAGGTATTCTTCACTTGTCGGTTTTAATTGAAACTATGCGTCGTGAAGGTTATGAATTACAAGTAGGACAGCCACAGGTAATTGTGAAAGAAATTGACGGGCAAAAATGCGAGCCGGTAGAGACTTTAATTGTTGATGTTCCTGCAGAAGTTTCTGGTAAAGTAATTGAATTGGTAACACAACGTAAAGGTGAGTTGCTAATTATGGAGCCAAAAGGTGATTTACAACATTTAGAATTTGAAATTCCTTCTCGTGGTATCATTGGTTTACGTAACAACATTTTAACCGCAACTGCTGGTGAAGCTATCATGGCGCACCGTTTCAAAGCTTATGAGCCTTGGAAAGGAAATATCCCTGGACGATTAAGTGGTGTATTGATTTCGATGGAGAAAGGTCAAACTACGGCTTATTCGATTGATAAATTGCAAGATCGTGGTCGTTTCTTTGTGGATCCAGGAGTTGATGTTTATGAAGGACAAATCTTGGGTGAGCACATTCGTGATAACGATTTAGTGATCAATGCAGTTAAAGGAAAGCAATTGACCAATATGCGTGCATCAGGTTCTGATGACAACGTTCGTATTGCACCGGCAATTAAGTTTTCTCTAGAAGAGTCTATGGAGTACATCCAGGCTGATGAATATATTGAAGTTACTCCTGCAAGCATGCGCTTACGTAAAATCTATTTAACAGAGAATGAGCGTAAGATAAATTCGAAGAAGTTTCAATCGTAATTGATTGTATGCTAGCATAGTAAATTCGGAAAATTGAAATTAATTTATTAACTTTAATTGTCCGAGACAGAGGAGAAATTATAAAGCCCTTTCGATTTTTTTTCGAAAGGGCTTTTGTTTGTGTGTGCTATTTAAGGGCAAATTTTATGGGGATGTTATATTGTGTTCTAATGGGCCTTCCATTTAATGAGCCTGGCTCCCATTTTGGGCTAATTTTGAGCATCCTTTCTGCTTCTTGATCAGTTTCTGTACTTAACCCTCTAACTGTTTTAATATTCGAAAGCGACCCGTCTTTTTCAACAATAAAAGAGACGAATACGGTTCCCTGTATTTTTTTTGCCCTCGCCGCTTCTGGATACTTTAGGTTGTCTACAAGAAATCTATAAAACTTAGCGATTCCGCCTGGAAATCGAGGCGGATCCTTTAAGGTCACAAAAGAATAAATTCGATCCTCTTGTACCTCTGAGGTTTGGGCATTACTTAAATGGAACCCAAATAATGTAACAAGGACGATTAGCGCAATTTTTTTCATGTTTTTATTAGTTTTGTTTTTTAGACGGCTTTCCAACCACTACTTTTTCAGCATTTTTAGTAGTAATGACGATGACGCCATTTTTGCCTTTCTCCCCGTAAAGGGCTTCTCCATTGCCATCTTTCAATATGTTGATGGTTTCAATGGTTTTTGGATCCAAGCCTGAAATTTTGCCATTTTCTAAAACTTCACCATCTAAAATATACAACGGCGATTTTCCATCGTCGAAATCAGTTCCTTTTAAAGAAAGATGATTCCCGTCAAGTTGTAGCAAACCGTTTTTGGACTCAACCTTAAAACCTCTTATTGTACCAGTTGGCCTTTTGCCCAAACTAAACTTAATAGGAAGATTATATTTTACCCTAACAGCTTTGCCATTTTGAGTTCCTGGATTCCATTTTGGACTAAGTTTTAATATTCTTACAGCCTCTTCGTCGGTACCATAGCCCAATTTCCTATCTATCTTAATATCACTTATTGCCCCATCTTTTTCTACAATAAACGATACGAAAACATTTCCTTCAATATTTTGCTTTTTAGCCTCTTCGGGATATTCAATATTTTCACCTAAAAATTTATAAAAATCGTCAATCCCACCAGGAAACTTTGGAGGATTTTCTAAACTAACGAAACTATGCACTTCGTCAGGTTCAAAAGTATATCCAATAATGGAAATGGTGTTCAAGTTGATAAAGTTAGGTTTGTTCTTCGCATTTGCATTAAGAAACGGTGCAGACGAACCTTGTAGCATAAACGATACTTTTAAGCTGTAATTCCCGTCATTTAAAGCTCGTTCTCCATAGGAGTTTATTCTTTTAACAATTTCTTCGTCACAGCCCGAACCAAGTTTAGTTTCTATTTTGATGTCTGTGGTACGTTTATCAATCACTTTAAAAGTAACTACTAAATTACCCTGAATTTTATTTTCCACTGCCATTGAGGGATATTTCACGCTTCTGGCCAAATATCTATAAAAGGAATTAACACCTTCTATGTTTTTTGTGCCTGTTGGAATTGGGAATTTAATCCTAGGCTCGGCAATCACAACTTCTACTGCTTTTTGCGAAGACAAATTCAGTACTTCCGATACTGCCCCTTTAGCTTCTTCCAAAGGTACTTGCCCTGCAGCGGCTAACAACTGCTCATTTTTTCTAATAGTTGAGGAAGAAAGTAATAATGCTGCGGCAAATAGTGGAACGAAAATGCCATATTTCACGATAGCGGTTTTTCTTGATCTTTCTTTGTAAAGCATAAAAATCCGTTTTTTAACCATCGATTTTTTTAGAAAGCCATTAGTTAGGGCACTGGCATTTACGCCAAAAGCTTGGTTAAGCAATAGCATTGAATAAGCCTCTTTGTCGCCTTGAAATTTTGCAGCAGCTTCATCAGCTAAATACTCGTGAATGTTTTTAACAGTGGCTTTATATAGATAGATAATAGGGTTAAACCAAGTAAGAATGCCTAAGGATTCGAAGAACAATACATCAAAAGTATGTAGTTGCTTAACGTGAATGTCTTCGTGGTGATTTACGGTTGCAGCATCTGGAAGATTGTCGGCTACTATCTTTTTGTTCCAAAAGGAAAATGCAAGTCCATTTTTAACACCATTGAACATCTTTTTTACACCTGCCAACTGAACGATGAAGCGGATTAAAAAGAATAAAACACCAAGCAGATATATAAAAACCACTAAATTACCCCAATTGAAGCTTTTGGCTTCTGCTACCATTGGCTCTTGTGCTATGAATTGGTTAAATTGCTCAACCTGTACAAAAATTTGTTGGCTAATCTCCTGCTTGCTAAACCAATCTAATTGTATAAATGGGATAGTTAGGGAAAAAATGCCCGAACAAATTAAATAAACCCTATTCAGAACGAAATAGGTTTCCTTAGTAAGTAACAATCTATAAAAGGCATAAAAAACAACCAAATAGATATTTACTTGCAATAAATAATGTGACCAGCTCATTTTGGTTTGTTTTTAAATTTGTTAATCATTTTTAGGATTTCATCCACATCGCTCAGGTCAAGTTTTTCCTCTTTTACAAAAAAGGAGAACATACTTTCTACAGAGTTTTCAAAGTAGTTGCCCAAAAGCTTTTCAGTGGCGTGCCTTTTATATTCGTCTTTTGAAATCAACGGATGATATTTATGAGACTTGCCATAAGCCTCATGACCTATAAATCCCTTTACTTCCAGAATTCGGATAATGGTTGATACAGTATTATACGCGGGTTTAGGCTCGGGAAGGTAATCGATTACTTCTTTTACAAAAGCGCTCTCCAGCTGCCACATTACCTGCATAATTTGTTCCTCTGCTCGAGTTAAATCTTTAATTTCCATATCATCAATTTTAATATTGTCCTTTAAAGTGCAAGCTTAAGTTAAATATTTTAATACCAATATATAACTAATTAATTAGTTATCAAAATTTTTGTAGCGCTATTTTTTATTAGAAAAGGGTTTGGTTGTTAAAATGAGGTGGGTTTCTTATTATTGAAGAATAAAAATTGTAAAATGAAGATAGCTTTTCATGGCGCCGCCAGAAATGTAACTGGTAGCAAACATCTGTTAACGCTTGACAATGGAACTAAAATTTTGTTGGATTGTGGGATGTTCCAGGGCATGGGACAGGATACGGAAGCTTTAAACGAAGATTTTGGCTTTGTTGCTGCCGAAGTAGACGTTTTGGTATTGTCGCATGCGCACATTGATCATAGCGGATTAATTCCTCGTTTGGTGGCGCAAGGGTTTAATGGTAAAATTTACGGTACTCCTGCAACTAGGGAACTGACTAAAATATTGTTGTTGGACTCTGCCAAGATACAAGCTGGAGATTTAAATTATAAAAACAAGAAATTAGCCAAAAGAGGATTGCCTTTGGAAGAGGCGCTGTACGAAGAAGAGGATGTATTGAAAGCAATGTCTTTTTTTGAAACCATTCCCTATCAAAAAGAAGTGGCCATTGCCGAAGGTGTAGTACTGCAATTTATTGATGCTGGACATATTATTGGGAGCGCTTCGGTGCATTTGAGCATCACTGAAAATGGCCGTACATCGCAGTTAAGTTTTAGCGGAGATGTAGGTCAGTATGGTGATTTGCTTTTGCGTCCGCCACAATCATTTCCGCAGGCCGATTATATTTTATTGGAATCTACCTATGGTGATAAATTGCATAAAGATGCACAGCCCACAGAGCAGGCATTATTGGATGTAGTCATTAGAACCTGTGTGGAGAAGAAAGGTAAATTAGTTATCCCGGCGTTTAGTGTGGGCCGAACACAAGAAATTTTATATGTACTTAACAATTTGGATTTAAAAGGTCAATTACCCAAGGTAAATGTATATGTAGATAGTCCCCTTTCGGCAAAGGCTACGCAAATTGTGGAGAACCATGCAGAGGGATATAATGATGAGGTGTTAGATATCATGAAAATTGATGATAACCCTTTCGATTTCGAACGCTTGCATTATGTAGAAACTGCGGAAGATTCAAAAGCTTTAAATGCTAATCCGGAGCCTTGCATTATTATTTCGGCTTCGGGAATGGCGGAGGCAGGAAGGGTAAAACATCATATTAAAAACTGTATTGGAGATCCAAAACATACCATTTTATTAGTAGGCTACTGTGAACCAAATTCTTTAGGTGGCCGATTAAAGGATGGAGCTAAGGAAGTTGGTATTTTCGGTGACAGGTTTACGGTACATGCTGAAGTGCAGAGCATTCAATCGATGAGCGCCCATGGCGATTACAATGATCTGCTACAATTTCTTTCTTGTCAGGATGTAAGTAAAGTGAAAAAGCTGTTTTTGGTGCACGGCGAATATGAGGTACAGTTAAGTTTTAAGGAGAAACTTCATGCGGCGGGCTTTAGAAATGTTGAAATCCCCAATAGACATCAGTCGTTTGATTTACGATTTTAGATTTACGAATTACGATTGGTCCAATCTTCAGTTAACCAAATAACCAATTAAACAGTTCACCAGCTAGATTTTTATCAAATCATTCTTGATGCCATAAACCACTAAGCCAGTTCTAGATTTTAGATTGAGCTTAGCAAATAGAGATTCGCGATAGTTGTCTACTGTGCGAGGGCTTACATTCATGAGCGAAGCAATCTCCTTATAGGTAAGTTCGGAGGCACAATATTGCAAAAAGGTAAGTTCTTTTTCGGTGAGAATGTTTTTGGGTTCTTCGTTTTTAATAGATACCAATAAACGACCTGATACGAGTTCATTTACATAAAACCCCTTGTCAAGCATCGCTTTGATGGCAATCAGTACCTCTGAAGGTTTTGATTCTTTCAAAAGATAGCCATTTGCTCCAGCCTTGATCATGTTGATGATTGATTTTTCATCTTCGAACATGCTTAGCGCTAAAACATAAATATGGGGATACTGCTCTTTAACCCATTGCGTAGCAGCAAAACCATCCATTATTGGCATATTGATATCCATAAGAATCAATTGCACATCCTCATGCTTTTTAATTTTTTGCTGTAAATCAGCACCATTTATAGCTTCAAAAGCAATAACAATTTCCTCGAATTCGCTTAATAGACTGGCTAGTCCAGATCTGAAAAGCGTATGGTCGTCTACTATGGCTATTTTTATTTTTTGTTGCATGATTATGGATAGGGTATGTTGAGTGTAATTTCTGTGCCTTTGCCTATTTCTGAATCGACCTTAAATGTACCACCAATTAGTTTTACTCTTTTTTCTATGGTATGAAGGCCTAAGCCTCCAGTAATATTTTTAGCGATTTCCTGATAGTTAAATCCAATACCATTTTCATTGATAATAATTACGAGGTTCCCTTGTTTGTAGTTCAAACTAATTGCAATTTGGCTTGCCTGGGCGTGTTTGATGATGTTGTTAATGATTTCCTGAAAGAGTCGTAGGATAATCAAGTCCTTTTCTGTGGATGCTTCGGTATCTTCCCCAAGTTCATCGATAAAAGTGATTTGATAGATTTCGGCTTTTTTAAGCCAATTCACTTCTTGCGCAATGGCATGTGCTATTCCTTTTTCAAGCAGTTTTTCGCCCTGTAGGAGCTTGGCCAATTCCCTCAGTTCCTTAATAGATTTGTTGACCAGATCTGTAGATGTATCAATTTTTTTGCTCGCTTTATCCTTATCTTCAAGATTGATGGAAGCTAAAGTTAGATTGGTGAGGCTCAACAATTGCCCAATATTATCATGTAGGTTGCTGGCAATGGTTTGCATGGTTTGCTCTTGCACTTCAATTTGGGTTTTCAAAAGAATGGTCTCATGCTCTTTCTTTAGACTTTCTTTTTCTATTGCATGAATTTTTCTCCTCTTGTTATAGGTAAACACAAGAAAAACTAATCCAGCCGCAATTAAGAAAAAAACTAATGCTGAGAGTAAGATTGCATTATATAAGTCTGTTTGTTGTTGATGCATAAAAACGATTTGATCCAACAGCTATACATAATTACATTACCAACCATCACAAGAATTGCCCGAAGAGGAATTTGATTTTTGACTTGTAATTTTAATAGCTCACTAAAGAAAATTGAAGTAGAAGCAACAATGGCAGTATAAAAGAGGGTACCGGTTACAAACCAAAATGCGGGATCTTTGAGAAGATCTGAATACTCATCTTGTTGAAAGATACTATAAAAATATAGTCCACATAAAAATAATTGTGCCACTGATACGTAAATGAGGGTTCTAAAGAAAAAGATACTAAAACCGAAACTGGAACCTTCCCAAAGGACTGCGCCTAAAAATATAATGGATAGAACAAATATCAATGCTTTGGTATATTTTAGTTTGATAATATTGCCGAAAACGTAAAAATAAAACAGGCCATAAATTGGCATAAATCCATTATACAGCCATTGATTGTTCGTTAGGAATTTATATTTAAGTCCAATAAAGTTAATGCATTCCAAAGCCAATACCATCAACAGATAGATAGGGAATAAAAGCCAAGGATGTGCTCTTGGCTTTTTTATGAGAAGCACAGAAGCCATAAAGGCAAGGATTATGGCTATCTGAGAAATCGGGAATTTAATCATTTGCTATATCTGTAATGGTAGAATCGTCTTCGGGGCATTCTGGTGGACAGATTTGTGCCATATCTAATCCATCTCCATAATTATCTTTTTTTTCATAGCCCAGAATGATGACACTGTTATTATCATCTTCTTTATTGTCGTCTAGCATATCTACAAAGCGACCGCTATTTAATTCGGTGTTACAAACAATAATGGTATTATGACCTTTATAATTTGGTTTCCCTGGGCAATATCTATCGTCACGGTGGTTACCTAAATATAGTTTCAAGCCATAGTTTTTGGTATTTCCATTTGTTGCTTGCGATAATTTCTCCTTATCTAAAATTTTATTGTCGACCAAAAGGTCGAATATTTCCTTAAGGTTGAAATGGGCAAATTTTAGTTTGTTTTCACCTTTGATATCTCTGTACTGAGTTACCATTGTCTTTACATCAGACCTCTTTAGTCTTAATTCAAGTGTTTTCTCGGGATCGTTTAATTTTTGTGGCATAGTTTATAGGGTTTAAATTAAGTTTCTTCAAAACAACGTGTTTTTTGAAAATCACAATACCGTAAAAACACCCTGTAAATTAAGGTAATATCTCTGAAGTTGAAATAGTGAAGCCTAAATAATTTTGGTTAAAACTAAAGAGCTATGACAATCCAAATTAATGAAGAACATCTACAAAACAACATCAGTACCCGAGAAATAGAAGTCTTACAATTGATTTCCTTGGGTTATTGCAATAAGGAAATTGCCGATCGGCTTTTCATCAGCAGGCTTACCGTTGAAACCCACCGACGAAATATGGTCAGGAAGATGGGCTTTAGAAACGCCTATCAATTGGTGGTATGGGCATTTAAAGAACGTGTTTTTGCTTAATCAAGACGAGGTTGGATGACCAAATTCGAATGGACAATAATAAGAAACCTTAATAAAAATGAATATGGTAAATATTGAACTAACGGGTAATTTAACAATCCAATCCGTATTGGATGCCCATGCACCTTTTACGGAATCGTTGGATTCCAACGACTTTTCTAACGTAAATCAGCTTTATACAAAGCTACAGGTTAGAGGTAGTTTAACACTTAAAAATGCTATTTTGACCCTTCCTTTGAATGATGAAAAAGTTTTTTTTGCATTCCATAAACTTAATCTTATCAACTCCAAAATAGTACTTAATTCTTCTAATACTACTATTATATGTAATGAATACGAGCATGAAAAATCACAGATAATCTCATTTGTAGGAAATAACCAGACGGCAAGTAGGGGAAATGATGGAAACGCTGGTGGGCAAAATGGCCAAGTGGGCGGTAGTGGGATGGATGCGGCTTCTTGCGTAATGTTTGTCACCGACAAGGTAAAAACAATTGGCGGCGCCATGTCTATAGATTTAACAGGTCAATCTGGTGGAGATGGTGGAAATGGGAAGGCAGGAGCGAAAGGCGCACAAGGAGGTAGAGGACGTAACTGTTCTTCGGGAACAATTGACTGTAGAAGTGGTTGCGGTAATGGTCACAGAGGAGAGCGTGGAGGAAAAGGTGGTGACGGTGGAAATGGCGGAAATGGTGGTGATGGAGGTAAGTTTGAATTTAGATTTCATGGTTTTAGTACACCTGGGGATTATTTTTTCTCATTTATTTCTAACGGCGGAAAAGGTGGATATAAGGGTTTTGGGGCGTCAGGAGGTGAAGGCGGTGAAGGTGGAAACCCCGGGAGAAGTGGGTGTACTTGGTGTGATGGAAGATGTTATGCGGGACCACGTGGGGAAAATGGAGTTCATGGCGGAGATGGCGTTAATGGAAGCGATGGAGAAAAGAAACATTTGATCAATTCAAATTTTGATATGAATTACATTAAATCATATTTAACGCTTTGGAATGGGGCAAAGCTAGCACAAGAATTAACTTTTGAATTTGAAACAGGGCTTTCTAAAAAGCTTTAAATTCTGGATAAATAAAAAAGCCGCCCGTAAAGGCGGCTTTTTTATGTTTAATTTGTTGCTAGTTTCTTGGTGCAACAGGTTTTGGTAGTTCTTTACGTGGAATCTTCTCTGCACGCTCTGAGGTATGGTAAACAAAAGAAGCGATAATCGTTGCCGATTTTTTCAAGTCATCCTCCACCAATCTGTCATAAGTATCTTGGTTAGTGTGATGAGTACGAGTGTTGTAATCCATTGGGTCTTGAATGAATTGGAAACCTGGTAAGCCAACAGCGTCATAAGCTTGGTGATCGGTACCGCCAGTATTGCTAATGGTAACCGTTTTAGCGCCCAAATCAGCAAACGGATTTAACCAAGCCTGGAAAATATCTCTAGCACCAGCGTTTTCTTGTAAATAGATACCTCTTACGGCACCGGTACCATTATCTAAATTGTAATATGCACTTAATTTTCCATGCTCAGGGAGTAATTCCATTTTGGTTGGATCTGCAAAATGTTGTTTTACATAACCTCTTGATCCATGTAGGCCTTGCTCTTCGGCATCCCAAAGTGCAACTCTGATTGTTCTTTTAGGTTTAAAATCAATAGCTTTTAAAATTCTCATTACTTCAATCATCACAATAGAACCTGCAGCGTTATCAGTAGCGCCAGTTCCTGAATGCCACGAATCAAAGTGAGCACCTAGCATTACAATCTCGTCCTTTAAATTTTTATCAGTCCCAGGAATTTCTGCAATTACATTATATCCTTTAGGATCTTTAGGATAGAAAGTTGTTTTCACATCAGCCTCTACTTCTACTTTTTGGCCAGCACGTAACAAGCGTAAAATGTGTAAGAAATCTTCTGCAGAAACTTCTAATTCAGGAGCAACGGGTTTTGCATCTACCGCATATGAGGCTCCATTGCTAGTAAAGAAAGTGCCATAGTTGCCACGAGCGTAAGTCAAAATCAATCCTACTTTTTCTTGTACCAACATCTCGTTAATGGCTGCTCTATTTTGACGCATGCGCATCATCATGGCCATTTGGTTGCCCCCGCGACCACCTGGACGCCCTTGAATTGTCTTAGCAGGTTGTGCTGCAGCCATTTCTGCCAATTTCTCATCGGTGTGACGAACTACATCTGGCGTATATGAATTTTTAAGAGGCTGTACCATAACCGACTCAATTACTACGATTTTACCAGCCAATTTGCCTTTGTATTTTTCAAGATCAGTAACCGTATCGGCTTTGATCAAAACAACTTCCGATTTAATTGGCCCGTTGGTTCCTGGTGTCCAAGCTTTAGGATAGCCAATAATTGGCCTGTAAAAAGGAGCAGTAGTAGCGGCGTAATACTTCTCTACCGACCAACCTTTACCGAAATCGCCCCAGCTTTCTTGTTTGGCATTTTTAAGACCTAAATTGGTAAAATACTTCACCGCCCAATCTCTCCCCTTTTTAATGCCTGGAGAGTTGGCTAAACGAGGACCAATTACATCCGTAATTTGGAAAGCAATATCCATTACTTTCGAGTTTTCTAATCCTTCTTTTCTAATCTTTTGTATGGCCTCATTATTAACGGGCTCCTGAGCAAAAGCATTGAAGGATAGTGTGATGGCTAAAGCGCCAATGGTAAACTTCTTTATCATAAAATGTTATTTAGGTTAAGTAACAATATGGTGTGAATTTACAGGTAATGTCAAATAGTTGTAACTTTCTATTCAGAATTTTACAACCCTAAACAATATGAAACGCATTAACTTGTTTTTCCTAGTTAGCATTTATTTTTTAGCTAATCCTGCCACATTTGCGCAAAAAACTGAAGTTAGAGACCCTCAAATTATGACAATGTTAAATGAGGTTTCGGCAACTAATTTAGAAACCTTAATTAGAAAGATGGTGTCGTTTCATACCCGACATACGCTGAGTGATACTTTAAGCAAAACCAAAGGGATAGGTGCTGCTAGAAGCTGGATCAAGAGCGAGTTTGAAAAATATGCTGTTGAAAGTGGAGGAAAGCTACAAGTTTCGTATGATACCTTTATGCAGCCCGCTGATGGAAGACGCATTAAAGAACCGGTAATCTTAAAAAATGTGATGGCTGTTTTGCCGGGCACTGACCCCAACGACAAACGAATGCTCATGGTTTCAGGACATTACGACTCGAGGGTTACGGATGTAATGAACATTAAGGATTTTGCTCCTGGGGCTAATGATGATGCTTCTGGGGTAGCCGCAGTAATGGAAATGTGCCGTGTAATGAGCAAGTATCAATTTAAAACTACTTTGGTCTTTGTTGCTTTTGTTGGAGAGGAGCAAGGCTTGTATGGAGCCGCTAATTTGGCAAAGCGAGCAAAAAGCGAAGGTTGGGATGTTCACTTGTTGATGAACAATGATATCGTAGGAAATTCATATGGAATGGAAACGGATATTAAGGATAATAAAAGTGTGAGGGTTTTTAGCGAAGGAGTTGCTGCTGCGGAAACTAAGGAGCAGGCTGCTGCCCGTCAATCTGCGGGAACCGAAAATGACGGTAATGCCCGACAAGCAGCCAGATACATCAAAGAAGTTGCAGAACGTTATGTGGATCAATTAGAAGTAAAACTTATTTATAGAAGGGATAGGTATTTGAGAGGTGGGGACCATACGCCTTTTTCGCAACAGGGATTTACGGCAGTGAGGGTTACAGAAATGAATGAAGATTTTAACCGCCAACATCAGGATGTAAGAACCGAAAACGGATTTAAGTATGGTGATCTACCTGAGTATGTTGATTACAATTACCTGCAAAAAGTAACACGTATGAATTTGTCGGTAATGGCTAATTTAGGGCAATCTACACAAGAACCTCAAAATGTAACCATCATCACTTCTGGGTTAACCAATAAAACCCAGCTAAAATGGGAAGCCCCAAAGGGAAAAGCCCCACATGGTTACTACGTACTCATGAGAGAAACCACAAGTCCTTTTTGGGAGCGAAAATTTTTTGTAAAAGAACCCTCAGCTACTCTAGCTTACTCAAAGGATAACTACTTTTTTGCGGTACAATCGGTTGACGAAAATGGACATGAAAGCTTAATGGTTATCCCAAAACCAGGTAGATAAAAAAAGGCGGTAACCAGCCGCCTTCTTATATTAACTAAAACTAAACTAAAATCTTTATTTGATATTTCGCTTTGCGAGAATAAAATAGCCTGCAATAAATAGCACAACTCCATAGGCAATGCTCACCCAAACTTCCTGTGTAAATATGGGCAGGTCTTCTGGATTAGCATTTTTGCTGGCCTTGCTTAATCTCAGTGCCAAAGCAGGATCGCTATACGGAATAAGATAAGCATGTTTCCAACCAACGTTGGCAGTGATGATGCCCATAATAGTACATACAAAACCAATTCCCATAGGTTTTAAAAAGTCAGACCATACCAAGCTCAATATGAATTGGATAGAAAGGATGCCCAATGAGGCAAAAAACAATTTGCTATAAAGTTTGCTCAGTATAGCGGCTGGATTGTAAGCGTTAAAGGTATATTTAGGCACCAGTATTTGTAATAAATATCCGGTGGAGTAAGTCAGTAAAGCAAAAAGGAATAAACAGATAAACAATAGGGTAACTGCATAAACATACTTGGCGGCATAAATAGAAAACTTATTTAGGGGTTGGGAAAACAAGGTTTTCCAAGTGTCGTTTTTATGTTCGATGTTGTTGACAGAAAAAGCCATGAACATGACGTAGAACGGTAAAATAAGCATGCCCATTACCCCAAGCGCCGCACTGCTGTATCGGAACCAAAGCATCATGCCCGGTAGATTATACTTTAGTACTTTTTCCGAATCGGAATAATAACCGAAAGCAATTAACCCGCAGATGATCAGTGGTAAAATAATGGCGGCCCAAAAAGCTAAGGTTTTGCGTGATTTGTAAAACTCGGAAACAAAAGATATGTAGAAAGAACGCATGATGTTAGTTTTTAGAGGTAATGTCTAGGAATAAATGCTCTAAGTCTTTTTTCTCGGTGTGAATAGCATAAACCGTAAGGCCGTTATTTACCAGTAAACTATTGTATTTGCCCATTTCGGCTTTGCCAGTATAAGCTATTTTTACCAAGCCTTCGTCGTTGCTAACGATTTCTGCTCCGGCACTGCTCAAAATGTTAACAGCGGCAGCGCTATCGTCAACTTCAATTTTGATGACAGGTTTACTAAGGTCGTGCAGTTCGTTGATGTTACCTTGAAAAAGCAAAGCTCCCTTATTGATGATGCCTACATGGGTAGCTGTTCTTTCAATTTCGGCAAGTAAATGACTAGAGACCAAAATTGTTTTTCCATGTTTAGTGACTAGCTCAATCATTAAATTTCTGATTTCAATGATTCCATTGGGATCTAAGCCATTGGTAGGTTCGTCCAAAAGCAAAAGTTCTGGATCTGAAATTAAGGCTAAAGCTATTCCCAAGCGCTGTTTCATGCCCAGAGAATATTTTCCCGCCTTTTTATTTGCAGCATCTGTTAGACCAACTAAAGCCAGCATCTCTGACACTTTGTGCTTGTTTATACCTAAAAGAATGCAACGATTGACCAAGTTTTCTTTGCCAGTAAGATGCGCGTAAATGGCAGGCTGTTCCACCAAAGAGCCCATTTGTCTTAGGCAAGTTGTGCGGTTGCTATTTAGTTCTTTGCCAAAAATAAAAACCGTGTCAGAAGGCGATTGCAGCAAGTTCAGTAATATTTTAATGGTAGTGGTTTTACCGGCACCATTTGGCCCTAAAAAGCCATATATACTTCCTTTAGGTACTTGCAGTGATAAATCTGTAACTACATTCTGTGAGCCAAAACGGTGATTCAGCCCTACGGTTTCAATGGCAAATCTGCTCATGTTATCTTAAGATTGCGCTAGCAGCTTTAACAATCGTAGTATTTTCGGTAGTGGTGGTTTTTACCATACCTTCTTCATTGGTGTTTACATTATTATTGTTTGATGCGAATGCAAATAACATTACCACAAATACAGGGAATAATAAAAGTAAAAATGGCGATACGTTGGTTAACTTTTTCATGGTTCTAAGGTTTAAAGTTTAATACTCTTTCGTTTTCGTTGAACAAATAGAATAATTCTTAAAAACCTGTGAAAATGTTTTAGACCAAGTGTAAAATATCCTAGATAAACGGTAAAAATGCCTGTTTGTCGAATAAATGGGCTAAATTGCCTATTCGTAGAAAAAAAATGCCAGTTGGTCGAAAGCACTTGGTTAAAACAATGGCTTATGGCTAGTTTAGGTAAATTTATTGTAGGCAAAATTTTATAATGAAGAATAGCAGTAAAGCGTCGTTAATACTGAATTGTGTGTTTTGGGGTATCATTATCTCCATTATTGCAATTGCTTTGTTCTTTTCCAATAAACCACATCCTTTAAAGGAATTGTTAATTGATTATGTGGTTTTTGGGGCCATTAACGTAGCGGTTTTTTATATCAACTATATTGTGCTCATTCCAGAGCTGTTGAAGAAAAGAAAACAATATTGGTGGTATATTATCTGTTTTGTTTTGCTTATTGTGGCCAGTGTTGGTGTAAAGCTGCTTATTGGCCTACTTAATCCTGAACACGTATTCTACTATGAATCCGATAACGGCACGCGTAATCAAATCTCTATGAGCAATTATGTGATTACCGTAATATTTATTGCTGGCTTTTTCTTGGTTTCTAGTAGTATCATCAGGTTTGTGGTCGATTGGTTTTCTAACGAACGAATTCAACGTAATTTGGAAAGTGAGAAAAAGGACATGGAATTACAGTTCTTGAAATCACAACTTAACCCACATTTCCTATTCAACTCTTTAAACAATATCTATTCACTGGCTTATCAAAAATCAGATAAAACTGCCGATGCCATTTTAAAGTTATCGGAAATTATGCGTTATATGATTTACGAAAGCAACGATAGTTGGGTAAGCTTGGACAAAGAGGTGCAGTATGTAGAAAGCTATGTAGAACTGCAAAAATTAAGATTTAAGGATGGTGCTGCGGTTGAAATCAGTATCAACGGTGTCATTGATGGTCAAAAAATTGTACCCTTAATTTTAATATCTTTTGTAGAAAACGCTTTCAAACATGGCGTTGCCAATGATAATGCCGACCCTATTAAAATCAATATTATTGCCAACCAAAAGATATTGCATTTTAGCGTAACCAATAAAAAGAATGCAACCAACAAAGATGCTATTGGCGGAGTTGGCCTAAATAATGTAGAGCGTAGATTACAATTGCTATATCCCGATAGGTATAAGCTAAATATTGTAAATTCGTCTACACATTACACTACAGAACTAATGCTTGATTTATGATTTTAAAATGTATTGCCGTTGATGATGAGCCGCTAGCGCTGGATATTATTGCCGATTATGTGGCCAAGGTGCCCTTTTTGGAACTGGTAAAACGTACTGAAAGCGCTATTGAGGCGATGCAAATAGTGCAGGAGGGCAACATTGACTTGGTTTTTTTGGATATTCAAATGCCCGAACTTACTGGGATACAATTTCTTAAAATTGCAGGAAATAAAGCAAGCTATATTCTTACTACGGCCTATTCACAATATGCCTTGGAAAGCTATGATTTAAACGTTTCTGATTATCTGTTGAAGCCAATCGCCTTCGACAGGTTTTACAAAGCTGTTGAAAAGGTGCGTAATCAACGTCAAAAGCAAGATGCACCGGCACCATCAATTCCTGAGCCTGTGGCGACTCCTGCTGTGGCTCCAATACAAGATTTCATTTTCGTTAAAACGGAACACAAAATCCAAAAAATTGAGCTTGACGATATTCTTTACATTGAAGGATTGAAAGATTACATCTCTATTTTCACCAAGAACGAGCGTGTAATTACGCTGCAGAACATGAAGAAAATGGAAGAGACTTTACCAAAAGGCGATTTCATCCGAGTGCATAAATCTTACATTATAGCTGTAGATAAAATTGAAAGCATAGAACGTAGCCGTATTGCTATTGCTGGCAAAACCATTCCTGTGGGAGATACCTACAGAGATGCATTTTTCAAACTGATTGATAGCAGGAACGTTTAAGCTCTTTGTCATTCAAATCGCGGCGAAGTAAATTTTGAAATATAATTTTGAAGCGCAGTTGCATTGCTAAAATTAAACGTTAGTCCCGCTTTCCGTTACAATCTTTTGCTCAATCATTATTGCAAAGGCGTATAGCAATTTCAGGCAAAAGTATTTTCACTTCAATACGGGGCTAGTTGGCAAAACTTAGCGTTCTTTGAGAGTGCTTTTTCCCTTCGCGTTTATCATTAAAACCGCAAAGAAAGAGAAGAATTACGCTAAGCACGCAAAGAGGAAATAAATCACTTAAGCTTGCCCGATATGCTTTCTGATAGCGTTTTCAGCCTGTAATACTAATTCTTCGGGAGCTTTGTCTTCTCTTTCAATGGGTGCTAAAACAGTCCATTTTAATGGAAGTAAGGTACCTAATGGATATGAACCATATCTCACAATTTTCCAGGAGTTTTCTATAGCCACAGGAACAATAAGCGCATTAGGGACTATTTTAAGCAAAGTAGCGATACCGCCAACTTGAAAAGGCTTCAGCTGACCATCTTTTGCCCGCGTGCCTTCGGCAAAAATTACGGTGCTCCAGTTGTTTTCGTTCATGCGCCTACCCAGCTTAATAATTTCGCCGATGGACTGTTTGCTGTCCTTTCTATTGATGTTGGCACCACCACCATATTTTAAGTTAAAGGAAATGGAAGGAATACCTTTAGTCAATTCAATTTTTGAAATGAATTTTGGATGGTGCTTGCGTAAAAACCAAATCAAACTGGGAATGTCATACATGCTTTGGTGGTTGGCTACAAAAATAATCGAACGGTCTTTCGGTAACTTAAAATCGTTCCTGAAACTCACACCATTAAGCAAGGTTAATTGTGAGTAGGTCAGGAAAAAATTAAGTACATCTACCGACCATTTATGTGCCGAATAACCGAATACTTTATAACAAATCCATTGTATGGGATGAAAAATACCCAAAAAAAGGCCAAACACAAGGTAAAATATTGGTGTTAAGAGGTAGCCCAAAAGCTTCTTCATTAATTATTTTTTATATGGTGTGTACTTAAACCAGTCAATCTGTGCAAAGGTAGGAAGTTTTGCGTCTTTTATACTACCTGCCCATTTGATAGATTTAGTAGCCCACAAATTAAAAATTACTTGCATAGCCTTATTGGGTACTGCAGTAGTAGTACGATGGATAATTTTGCCATCAATTTCCCATTCAATCAGATTTGGTTTCCAGTGGATTACATAAGTGTGAAAATCTTGTGAACTATCAAAATCCAAAGGAATATCTTTGTCGTGAGAGCGTTTATCAACCCAATGGTTCAAGGTAATTACTTTGGGATATTTACCGCTGATTTCGAAATCAATTTCAGTGTTGTGGCTGGTATTTGGACGATATAGAAAGAAAGCCGTGATACAACCCAGTGCATCCGAAGCCTTTATTCGGGCTTCAAAACGACCATACAGGAACATTTTTTTAGTACGTAGTTCGGCCGCCGTATAATCTTTCCCTTGATGTTCGTTGCCGTTAAGTTCCAATACAAGGCTGCCATTTTCAACCCGAGCATTATGGTCTGAAAAATGAGCAAGGTTATTTTCGAATGTATGGTTTTCGGCATACCAATCCACATCGTAACGATGATTAAAATCTGTAGTTAGCTCTGTTTTTTGCTGTACTTTTTGTGTTGTAGCACAGCCCAGTAAAAAAATACTGAGTAAGAGGAAATAGCTAAAGCGCATGTTTAAATTGCTCCTTTCTGTAGCATTAAATGCACTTTAAGGATGGCAGCTACGCTCATGCTATCGGTAATTTCTCCGTTCATCACCATTTCAAACGCCTTGGTAAAAGGGACTTTGATCAATTGAAGATCTTCAGTTTCTTCTGGAGCTGCTTCTCCTAGTTGTAAATCTTGGGCCAAATAGATGATTGCAAATTCATCACTTACGGAATTAGAAAGGTGCATTTGCTGTATTTCTGTGAGTTTTCCAGCTATTAATCCGGTTTCTTCCATTAATTCTCTTTGGGCACTCAATTTAGTGTCGGTACCTAATGGTGCGCCACCTTCAGGAATTTCCCAACTATAGGCTTTTAGCGGGTAACGATATTGTCCAACCAACCAAGTGTCATTGTTTTCATCTAATGGTAATACGCCTACAGCTGTATTTTTAAAGTGAACTTCACCATAAATTCCTTTGCCGCCTGAGGGATTGATCACTTGATGTTCGGTTACGGTAATCCAATTATTATGGTATTTCTCTTCGCTGTTTAAGGTTTGCCAAGGATTTTCTTCACTCATTGTTAGGTTTTTTTAACAGAAGCCATGGGCAAAGCTAAGAAATTACCCTATTCCTTCGCCTATTAGTTTTTCGAAGTGGTTGGAGGTGGGGGTACGGTAACCTTATTAGTTTTTACTTTCGTGAAACGATAGTTGATGCTGAATACAAAATTGTTGGTGTTATAAACGCCATAAGTATTTGATGAAAAGTTCTCGCCTTCATTAAAAACGCTATTTCTTCTTGCCCTAAATGGATCATTGGCACTTATACGTGTGGTGAGTGTATTCTTGAAAAAGGTTTTACGTGCACCGAAACTGGTATTCACAGAAGCCCTATTTCTGCCGATGGCACTCACATTATTATTGTAGCTTAAGTTAGCTTCAAAAGCAGTTTTGTACGGTAACTGCATAGAAATACCTGCTCGTGACCTGATACTGATACCACTTCTATTTAATGCTTTGTTTAAGGTTGAAGAGTATTTGCTCTGTATCACGCTAAAGTTTCCATTGGTAGAAATCTTCTTCGTTGGTCGATAGTTACCGATTAACATTAAAGCTACCGAATAATTATCGCCTACGTTACTGAATGTGCTTTCAGAGATACCGCTTGGGTTGGCAACCGGGTCTGGATTAACAAAACGATTTCTTTCGATGACGCCACTGGCCTTAGAGTAGGAAATACGTGGTGTGAATGACCATTGTTTACCAAAAGCGCCAAAACTCACATCGAACTGATGGGTATAAGATGGCGTTAAATTTGGATTACCGTAAGAAATATTTAAAGTATCGGAGTTATTAACCTGCGGGTTTAACGTGTTTTCTCTCGGGCGATTAATCCTTACACTGTAGGTTGCGCCAATGTTATACCTCTTTTTGAAAAAACGATTTAATGAAAATGAAGGAAATAAGCTTAGGTAGGGGTCAACATTATAGACTTCTCCAGTTGATAAATCAAAATTAACATTGGTGTATTCGCTACGCAAAGAGGCTTTAGCAGACCAACCATCTTTACGGTAATTGTACGAAACATATCCTGCTAAAATGTTCTCATTATAGAAAAATTTATTGCTCAGTTTCGCGTTGGGAATAAACTCCTGTGTTTTATAGTTTAAGTTTTCTACAAATAGGTCATTATCATTTTTACGATAATTATAAGCAATACCAAATTCTAATCGGTCTCTTTTTTTGAAAACAGGCTTGTCATAATCCAAATTGAAATTGATACCATTGTTACCTATTTCGTTGTTGTTTTGTTGTAAGCTTGGACTTAAGTTCGTAGGATAAATATAATTGCTTTCGAGGCTACGGAACGAATTGCTATTATTGGCATTTAGGGTAAAACCAGCTGTCAATTTTCCTCCGGAAGTATCCGTCGCTAGGCTATAATCAGCATTAAAAACAAAGTTATTGCTGCTATTATCTCCCAAATTAACTTGATTTCGATTGCGTTTAATAACGTCTTCTTCAGTAATGTAATATAAATTATTGCCAGACCAACTATCACTGCCATTAACGTTGTAGCTGGTGTTTAGTCTTAAGCTTTGCTTCTTCGTAATATCCCAGTCCAATGCAACCCTGAAATTTCCACCATCACTTTCGCTACGGGCATTGTTAAATTGGTTATAGTATTTGGCTAGGGTGTTACTGCTCAAAAAGTTGGTTCTATAATTTTCACTACTGCTTTTGCCGATATTTGTTCTATAAGCCCCACCTCCTGTAACGCTGTATTTTTCGCCACGGTAAGAGGCGTTGGCGTTAGCATTGGTATTGCCTTGTGTGCCCGCAGATAATCCAACATTGCCATTGAAGCCTACTTTGAAACCTTTTTTCATTACAATGTTGATAATGCCCTCGCCATCGGCAGAATACTTGGCAGGAGGATTGGTCATCACCTCAATTTTTTCGATAGCATCAGACGGAAGCACATTCAACAAGTCGGCGATGTTAGAGGTCATGTAATCTGAAGGTTTTCCATCAATAAATACCCTCGTGCTTCTTTTGCCCGAGATAGTGGTGTTACCGTCGATATCAACCTCAACCATGGGAACGTTTTTAAGCAGGTCTGTCGCTGTACTACCTTCCGCTAAAATGCTTGAGCTTACGTTATAGGTAATGACATCTGCCCCCACTTCAATGACTGGTTTTTCGGCTGTAATGACTACTTCATTTAAATTGTTTTGCTCGGCCGCTAGCTTTAATGTGCCCAGATTTTTATCAAAGTCTGTTTGGCTAACAATGACTTCGTTAACAAATAAAGGCCCAAAACCTACATAACTAACTTTAACTTTATAAGTGCCTAATTTGATGTTAGTGAACTTGAAGAAGCCATTTTCATCGGTTTGAAAGGTGGTCATGGGTTGTTCTACGCCATTTTCAAAAATGGAAACTACTGCGAAGGGAATAGGTAGAGCGCCTACTTCCTCAATAACCTTACCTCTAATAATACCTTTTTCGGATGTTTGCGATTTTGCTAGGAAGGGAATGGTAAATAAAATAAAAAAGATTGAGGCAAGTAAATTCTTCAACGTTCGTTTTGGTCTAAATCAACACTAATATATTAAGAAACTCTTTAAAATTCAATTTGATAAGGATTGTTGTTTCAAAAAGATAGTTTGTTAACCCTTTTGGATAAAAAAAAGTCCTTAAGGTTTAATTTCCTTAAAGACTTTTTAAAATTTTATTAAAAATACTTTCGAAAAGCAACTAGAAGTTTTCTTCGTCTGATCGCGGACCTTCCTGTTCTTTCTTGGTTTTCTTAAAGTTAAAGTCGTTTTTGCCGAAACGGTATGACAAGGTTAAGTTGGCCATTCTACCTAACATGTAACGGCTAAAATCAATAACAGAAGTGTTTCCAATAGTTTGCATCTGCCATTTTCTGGTGTTAAACAAATCTCTAACATTTAAGCTCAACGAGGCCTTTTTATCGTAGAAGTCCATTTTTGCACCACCGTCAATGCCATACATTGCTTTTCTGGTCCCTTGGGCCATTACTTCTTTTGATCGATATTCGCCTCTAATTTGTAAACTTATTCCATAAGGTAATGTAAAATTATTGGTAAGGTTAGCATTGTAGCTAAAACCATCGTTATCTACGATACCAAATTGAGGTACACCTTTAATATTACGCTGATATAAATTTACGTTGGCTGTGAAGTTCCACTTTTTCACAAAATCAAATCTTCCAATCAGTTCTAGGCCAGTATTGGTACTGCTGGTTAAGTTTTGTGGGATGGTTAAGGTAATTCCTTCTGCATCTGGATCAGTTCGCACTCTCTGGATCACATCATTTGTACGGCGTAGGTACACTGATGATACTAGTGAAAATTTCTTGAAAAATTTGCTGTGACTTAACTCAAAAGCATGAACATCCTCAGGCATCAAGTTCACATTACCTCTGCGGTGGTTAAATGGATCTGATACATCTAGGAAAGGGTTTGTGTCCCATCCTCTCGGACGGTTTACCCTACGGCTGTAGCTCAATTGCAATTGGTGGTCGCCCTTTAGCTTTTGGGTAAGATATACACTAGGATACAACCTTGTGTAGGCCACCTGCCCAGGTACATAACTCAAATTGCCATTTGGATCATATGCGCCCATTCGGGTGTCTAGTGTCGCATCCTCGCCACGTAATCCTACCTGATAACCAAAGTTTTTAAATTGGTTTTGGTAATTGATATAAATCGCATGTACTTGATCCTTACTGTTAAAATCATTGCTTAATTCATCTGCAAATTGATAAAAACCTAAAGTGCTTAAGGAGTCGGCAATGGTGTTGTTTTCAGAGTTGCGAATTTGACTACGGTAGCCAGTTTCAATTTTACCTAACTTTCCAATTGGGGTAGTAAAATCTACTTGGGCCGTAAAGTTTTTGTTATAGCTATCTCTGTAGGTATTTTGTATTCTGCCTGGTGTATTGCCTCCAGCACTGAAATAAGTATTGGTGCTATACAACTGAAAGTTATTATTTGTTCCTTCTGAAAAACTAATATTGGCGGTAAGTTCTTGACCTTTTTTCTTGAATTTTTGATTAAGGTCTAAAGCCAGATCGTAGCTGCGACCTTTACTGTCTTCGGTATTTACCCTATCACTTAATTGCCATGGAGCGTTGTTTACACCAAATTGGTTGATGGCTAATATTTCGTTTTCATCGTTATCTCTATAATTAAAGCCACCTGAAAGACTTACTACTGTTTTTTCAGCCAAATAATAATCTAGCCCAGCTTTAACGTTATGACCTTTATCCAAATCCTTTGAATCGGTATTTTGGCCAGCATAGGCAATATTACGGATTGCTGGGGTATAGCTGATGTTGTTATATCCACCACCTAAACGGTTACCGTGTCTATAGCTGTAGTTACCGTATAAATTTATTTTATTGTTCTGAAAACTTAAGCTGGTGTTGGCATTGTAGTTATCTCTATTTCCCGCTGTAAGCGCTACGGTACCATTTAACCCCAATTTTCTGTTTTTCTTTAAAACAATGTTGATGATACCTGATTGCCCTTCTGCATCATATTTTGCAGAGGGGTTGCTGATCACTTCAATGGTTTCGATAGAACTTGCAGGGATAGATTTTAGGATTTGAGCAACATCACCTCCGGCAATTAATGAAGGTTTTCCATCAATTAAAACCCTAACTCCGCTCGAGCCACGTAAGCTTACATTGCCATCCATATCGGTTTGTACCGAAGGTACATTTTGCAATAAGTCTGTTGCCGAACCACCTTCGCTTACAATGCTTTGATCTACGGAAAATATTTTCTTGTCAATGCCCAACTGCATCGCAGGTTTTTGCGCCGTAACGGTCACCTCGTTAAGCACATTCCCTTTTCCGGTTTTCATTTTAATGGTGCCTAAATTGATGCTTTTTAATGCTCCTGTGATAGAAATAGAATCTCTAACCATGGTTTGGTAGCCTACGTAGCTGGCTTTAAAAGTATAGACGCCATTTGCCAAATTAGGAATGGCAAAATCTCCATCTAAATCAGACTGAACAACTCTAACAGTTGCTTTGGTTGCCCTATTTAATAATATCGCCGAGGCGTAAGGAATGGTTTCATTGGTTTGTGCGTCGACAATTTTGCCACTTATTTTCCCGGTATTGCCCGACTGTGCGTAAATTTTTACAGTTGCAATACAAATAACAGCAGCTAATAAAAGAACTTTGCGCTTAATCTTATCCATTTAAATTCAGTTGAGTTTTTGTGTGTAAAACGAGGGGCAAATCTCGTTAATTAAAGGTTTAAAAAAAGAGGCGTAACCATTTTATTACAGCGTTTTTATGCTTAATTACAGTAATATTTTTGATAAAGAAGCGCTAGACTACCCTAGCTATAGAAATTTGGTAGATGAGTTATTGGCTCAAGGACAAACTACAGGCCCGGATCATTCGGAGTCGATGTTGCACTATACTAAAATGAATGTGCAACGAATGAATAGGGTAGATAAAACTACCGTATTGAGCGAAGAAATTTTAGAGACTTTGAAAGGTCTTAAAGGTAAATATCGTTTTTTAGTGATTACCGAAGGTTGGTGCGGCGATGCAGCGCAAATTGTGCCTATGATCAACAAGATTGTTTTGGAAGCACCGGATAAATTTCAGTTGAAACTTACGCTACGTGATAAGAATCTTCCATTGATTGATGCGCATTTAACTAATGGCGGTAGAGCAATTCCCGTATTGTTGGTGTTGGATGAAGAAGGTAATTTATTGTTGCCCAAATGGGGACCTCGTCCGGCTATTCTACAAGGTTTATTGGCTGAATGGAAAACCGAAGGTGTGGAAATGCCTGAGCTGGCTGAAAAACTTCACGGATGGTACGCTAAAGATAAAACAGCGGCTACACAGCAGGAATTGAATGAGTTATTAAAGCAATTGCGTTAAATAGTTCGTCATTTCGACTGGAACGTAGTGAAATGGAGAAATCTTTGAACGTTGTAATAGCAAATCCAAAGATTTCTCCACTGCGGTCGAAATGACGAGGAACTGCTTACTTCAATCGCTCAACAATCTCTGTAGCGGTTAGTTTTTGTTGTTCTCCACTGGTCATATCTTTTAGGGTAAGCAAATGATTTTGCATTTCTTCTTCCCCAATTAAAATCACGTAAGGAATATTTTTGGCATCAGCATAGCTCATTTGTTTTTTAAGCTTGGCTGAAGTTGGATAAAGCTCACTAGCGATGTTGGCTTCTCTCAGTTGTTGCAGGATTGGTAAAGCATACAATTCAGCAGCTTCATCAAAATTACTGATCAAAACTTTGGTGCCTTGTTGTGCTGAGGTTGGGAAAAGATTTAATTCTTCTAATACATCGTAAATACGATCAGCACCAAATGAAATGCCCACACCAGTAAGGTCTTTCAAACCGAACATGCCCGTTAAATCATCATAACGACCGCCACCACCAATGCTACCCATGGCTACTTCGTTGGTTTTAACTTCGAAAATACACCCGGTGTAGTAGTTTAAACCGCGGGCTAGGGTAATATCTAATTCTATTTGAGTGGCGAGTTGTGGGTTGTTGGTTACAAGTTTAGCAACGTAATTGAACACTGTTTCGATTTCCTCGATACCTTTCAAACCTGTTTCAGAAGTTGCTAGAACGTTTCTCAAACTTTCTAACTTTCCAACATTTGAACCTCCCAGCAATATCACAGGCTTCAATTTTTCAATATCCGCTTCGGTAAATCCTCTTTCAATGAGTTCTTTGGCCACACCATCCAAACCAATTTTATCGAGCTTGTCAATAGCCACTGTCATGTCAACAATCAATTCGGGCTTGCCGATAATCTCGGCAATGCCACTTAATATTTTGCGGTTGTTGATTTTAATGGTGAAGTCTTTTAGACCTAATTTGCTTAAAGCTTCATGATAAATCAAGATAAACTCGGCTTCGTTTAGCAAGGATGGAGAACCCACTACGTCGGCATCACATTGGTAAAACTCACGATAACGACCTTTTTGTGGCCTATCTGCACGCCAAACAGGTTGTACTTGGAAACGCTTGAAAGGAAAAGCAATATCGTTTTGGTGCATGACTACGTAACGAGCGAAAGGCACGGTTAAGTCGTAGCGAAGGGCTTTTTCTGATAACTTCGAAGTTGCGAGTTGAGAGTTACGAGTTGCAAGTAAAGTTTCGTCAACTTTTGCAAGATAGTCTCCAGAATTAAGGATTTTGAAAATTAATTTGTCACCTTCATCGCCATATTTACCAGTTAAGGTTTGCAGATTTTCCATACTTGGCGTTTGTATTTCTGCATAGCCATATTTTTTGAAAACGGTTTTAATCGTATCGAAAATATAGTTGCGTTTCACCATTTCCTGAGGTGAAAAATCTCTTGTTCCTTTAGGTAAGCTTGGCTTGGTTACTGACATAGTCGCAAAAGTAGTTAATTAAGGCGAAAGGTAAAAGGAATGTGGTTTTGCACTTATCGTCATTTCGAGCGCAGTTGAGAAATCTTTAAAGATGTATTTTGGGATTTAGGCTATTAGAATATATGATGATATTGCTCGAAGATTTCTCTCCCGAAACTTCGGGACTAAGCTCCAGTCGAAATGACGCGTTATTGAACGGGCTGAGGTAAATAGAGTAGTGGTACTGCTTTTCAAAAACTATTTAGAAGATTTTGCTCGGTCGTTGAAATCGAGGCAGAGGTTAATCCAAAATTCAAAATCTTCTTTTCGTACAAAACCTATGGGTTCTACATAGCAATAGCCAGCCATTTGCTTTCCTTTCATGATCATGGGCAAAAAACCTCTTTTTTCTGCTAATTCTTCAAGTAAATTTGGGTCAAAACGGCACATCAAATTTTCGCCACTAACGTTAATGCACATTTTATTATTAACCATGAAAGCGAGACCGCTAAACATCCGTTTCTCTTCTACTTTGAGATTTGGGACTGTTGCTAAGCGTTCCCTTATCCTATCTGCTAGTTCGATGCTGTATGCCATGGTTAAAGTTATTGATTTGACTTTAAAAGAAAAAGGCTCCCAACTTGGAAGCCTTTTTATATATCCTCGAAAGGGGAGTTTATTATGCTAACAACGTAACAGGTGCTTCTAACAATTGCTTTAACGTTTGTAAGAAAGCTGCACCCGTTGCACCGTCAACTACACGATGGTCGCAACCTAAAGTTAATTTCATTACGTTTCCAGGAACTACTGCACCATTTTTAACTACAGGAACTGCTTGAATAGCACCTACAGATAAAATAGCTCCGTCTGGAGAGTTGATGATTGAAGTGAATTCATCAATACCGAACATACCTAAGTTAGATACGGTGAAAGTTGAGCCTTCCCAATCAGATGGTTGTAGTTTCTTAGCTTTTGCTTTTGCGCCGTACTCTTTAACCTCAGCAGAAATGTGAGATAAAGATTTGCCATCAGCAAAACGCACTACAGGAACCAATAAACCATCTTCAACAGCCATAGCTACACCAATGTTAGTGTGCTCGTTGAAACGGATTTTATCGCCACCCCACGAAGAGTTAACCGCTGGATGTTTTTTCAATGCTACAGCAACTGCTTTGATCACGATATCGTTGAAAGATACTTTTACAGGAGCAACTGTGTTGATTGCAGTACGAGCTGCCATTGCATTGTCCATATCAATACTGATAGTTAAGTAGAAATGTGGAGCAGTGAATAAGCTTTCGCCCAAACGTTTAGCAATTACTTTACGCATTTGCGAAACTGGTTTTTCTGTATATTTTTCTTCGCCAACGTAAGTTGGGATTACTGGAGCAGCAGCAGCTTCTTTCGGACTTTCGGTCTTAGTGCTTTCTGACTTCGCCGCAGGTGTAAAGTTTTCTACGTCTTTTTTAATGATACGTCCGCCTTCTGCACTACCTGCAACTTGTGCCAAATCAATTCCTTTATCTTTTGCAATTTTCTTAGCCAAAGGCGATGCGATGATACGTCCACCATTAGCATTTGATACTGCCGCAGGAGCTGCTTCTTCTTTTGGTGCTTCAGCAGCAGTTTTCGGGCTTTCAGTCTCTTTACTTTCCGACTTCGTAGCAGGAGCGTCGCCAGCAGCTAAAATGCCAGAAACATCTGTTCCTTCTGGACCTACAATAGCAATAATGCCATTTACTTTAGCGGCTTCGCCTTTTTGTACGCCAATGTGTAATAAAGTACCAGTAGCATAACCCATTACTTCCATGGTAGCCTTATCGGTTTCTACATCAGCAAGTACATCGTCATCTTTTACTTTATCGCCAACTTTTTTATGCCATTCAGCAATAACACCTTCAGTCATGGTGTCGCTTAACAAAGGCATACGAATTACCGTAATTCCTTTAGCAGAAAGTTCCGCTTCGCTTAAACCACCACCTTGGGCAGCAGGAGCAGCCTCTTCTTTTTTCTCTTCGGCTTTAGGTTCTTCTGCTTTTGCAGCGCCACCTTTTGCTGTTTCTAATAGCGCTTTGTAGTCTTCGCCTTCTTTTCCAACAATCGCCATTAGGGCATCAATTGGAACAGCCTGACCTTCTTCTACACCAATATATAATAAAGTGCCATCCCAATAAGACTCCATGTCCATGGTTGCTTTATCTGTTTCAACTTCCGCTAAAACATCGCCACTTTTTATTTTATCGCCTACTTTTTTGTGCCACTTCGCCAAAACCCCTTCGGTCATGGTGTCGCTCATTTTAGGCATGTTAATTACTTCAGCCATTGCTATATCTTTATTTGAATGCTTGTCTTAAAAATTAAACTTGTTGAAAAGGATAGTTGGTATCTACGTAGATATCTTCGAACAACTCCTCTGGTTGTGGCCAAGGAGATTCTTCGGCAAATTTCACTGACTCGTCTACAATGCCTTTTACTTTCTCTTCAATTTGGGTAATCCAAGCTTCATCAGCATATTTTTCTTTAAGGATAACCTCTCTTACCAATTCAATTGGGTCTTTTGCTTTGTACTCTTCTAACTCTTCTTTGGTACGGTACTTAGCAGGGTCTGACATTGAGTGACCTCTGTAACGATAAGTTCTTACTTCTAGGAAAGTTGGTCCTTCACCAGCACGGGCACGTTGGATTGCCTCGTCCATAGCGTTGTGTACCGCTACTGGATCCATACCATCAACAGGTGCACATGGCATATCGAAACCTAAACCAATTTTATAGATGTCCATCATGTTAGTAGTACGCTCTACCGAAGTACCCATGGCATAACCGTTGTTTTCGCAAACAAAAACTACCGGTAATTTCCATAACATGGCCATGTTGAACGACTCATTTAACGCACCTTGACGCACAGCGCCATCGCCCATGTAGCAAATATTTACATTGTTGGTACCTTTATATTTTTCTGCGAAAGCGATACCAGCACCTAGAGGCATTTGTCCACCTACAATACCGTGACCACCATAAAAGTTATGTTCTTTACTGAAGATGTGCATTGAACCACCTTTGCCTTTTGAGCAACCGGTAACTTTGCCATACATTTCGGCCATGATGCTGTTAGCACTCATTCCTAAAGCTAAACCATGAGCGTGATCTCTATAAGAAGTAATCATTGAATCGCCTTCTTGCATGGCAGAAATTGCCCCTGCAACTACGGCTTCTTGCCCGATGTATAAATGACAAAAACCTCTGATTTTTTGCTGACCATAAAGTTGTCCAGTTTTTTCTTCGAACTTGCGCATCAGCAACATCGATTCAAACCACTTCAAATAGGTATCTTTATTAATTTCTACTGCACTCATGTTTTGATGATAAATTTTTTATTTACGAGAGCAAATCTAATCTATTTTCTTGTATTTTTTTATACGTACTAATGTAAAAACATCAAGAAGCAGTGGTTGAACCCCTTGTTCTACTGCTTTTTATACTACTTTTAGAAATGGTAAATTTTACACTATTCATTTTGGGTTGATTGGCTAAAACTCAAAGTCTTGGAAAACAGAAATTTTATTTGGCATAGAAGTGCTTTGGCCTAATTTCTGATTTTATGTCAAAAAAGAGGTGTTTTTACTGAAAAAAATATCTTTTAATAGTGGCCTCAGGAAGGTGTCAGGATGAAAAATGTTAATAACTTCACTTTTTAACATTTTAATATTTGGATTAAAGAACCTTTAATTATAATTTTGCTGCCTAACAATAAGCCCAAGTTGGTTTACGTTAAGTGTAAGTGTTGTTTACCCAAACTTAATAGTATAACATGATTAAAAAGTTTTTGTTTTCTACATTAATCGTTCTCGCAGCTTTTTCGGCAACATTTGCCCAAAGCAAAACTAAAGAAGCTGCTAAAGTAGAAGATCCAGACAATTTAGCTTCGCAATATTTCTCGCAAGTAATGGGAGTTGCAGTAAATGCAACATCAAACCTAAAATTATATAAGTTTATTTACGAATGGATAGGAACTCCCTATCGTTTTGGTGGCAATACCAAAAAGGGAATAGACTGTTCTGCTTTTACCAAGGCTATTTACGACAAAGTTTTTAATACAACTATTTTGCGTAACTCTCGTGATATTTTTAGTATGGTTAATCCATTATCTAAAGATGAACTGAAAGAAGGTGATTTGGTTTTCTTTAAAATTAAGAGTCGCAGCATATCACATGTGGGTATTTATTTAGGCGATAATCGTTTTGCCCACGCCTCAAGTACTCGCGGTGTGGTCATCAGCAATTTGAACGAGCCTTATTATAGCCGCTATTTTTATAAGGGTGGAAGAATTATTGAACCAGACGATAAGGAATTTATAGAAGAATAATCTGATTTTACAATTTCAGATTTACGATATTAGATTTATCCTTCCCATTTTGGGAGGGATTTTTTTTGAAATATGATAAAGAAAATTTTTGGAACGGTAGTTTGTCTTGTTGCGGTTTATGTATTGATAAGCTGTCAAAGCAAGCCTACAGAAGCAAAGCAGGTGGTAAGCACTGATACCTTGCCAAAAGCAAGAAAAATAAAAGATACTATTAGTATTGTGGCGGTGGGTGATATGATGCTAGGCTCAGCATTTCCAAGCAAGCTAAATTTACCTCCTGACGATGCTATTCATAGTTTTAAAGCGGTAGACACTTTTTTAAAAGGAGACATAGTATTTGGCAACCTTGAAGGCTGTTTTCTAAATTCAGGAAATTCGTCTAAATGCAAAGGGATAAACCCCAATAATTGTTATGCTTTTAGGATGCCGGATCGTTATGCTGGCATTTTTAAAACGGCTGGATTTAATGTGCTAAGTGTGGCCAACAATCATGTAGGTGATTTTAATAATAGGGGGCGTAAGAATACTGCCAAGATTTTAGATTCCTTGCAAATACATTATGCTGGACAATTGGATAAACCTTTTGATTTGTTCTCGGTAGATAGCGTGAAATATGCCTTTGTAGCATTTGCCCCTAACGAAAATACGGTTTCTATCAAAAATATAGATAGTGCAAAATTGTTGGTTGCCGAATTGAAAAAACAGGCTGACATAGTCATTGTGTCCTTTCATGGCGGTGGTGAAGGTGCCAGATTTGAGCACGTTACCCGAAAAACCGAAATCTTTTATAACGAAAATAGAGGAAATGTGTATGCCTTTGCCCATGGCGTAATTGATGCTGGAGCAGATGTGGTGCTTGGACATGGGCCACACGTAACCAGAGCGGTAGAGGTATACAAAAACAAATTTATTGCCTATAGTTTGGGCAATTTCTGTACCTACGGTATGTTCAGTTTAAAAGGCCCAAATGGAATAGCGCCCTTACTTCAACTAAAAGTAAATGCCCAGGGTGATTTCTTATATGCAGATGTAGTTTCAGTAAAACAGGATAAAATTAATCGCTTAACTTTGGATGATAACCATGCCGCTTTTCAGAAAATGAAGACCTTGACTGATTTAGATTTTAAGGGCCATGGTTTGAAGTTCGAGAATAACAGAATATCACTACATGAAAAACAGTAAGCTAACCATACATTATATACTTGCAATAGCTGCAATTGTTGTGCTACTTTATGCGTTGTATATGCTCTATCAAGACCCAGAGCGTGTCAGATTTTTGTTGCTTACCATTATTGCTTGTGCAATAGTTGCACTAGGTCAAATCCTCATTATTCGACAAAAGAAATCACAGAATAAACAATAATCCGTGCTAAGCTTCGTCTTTAGTGTTTCTAATCAGGCCAATGCCCGACATAAAAAAGATAATGGCAATAACAGCTACAACCACTAGTTCTCTTGTGCCTACACTATGATTTAAAAAGCCCCAACCTGCATAAATTAAGCCTATGATTCCCAAGATGGTTAGGATGGTGCCGAAAGTTCTTTTTACGTTCATCTTCAATTCGATTTGTTAAGAAACAGTTGGAGGTATTTTTTGTTTGTGATACCCCTTTGAGATTTGTCCGTTGTTTTTTTGATTAAAGGGATTGCAAATGCCACTAGCTGATTTATTTTTAGTAATATTGGCTATCAAAAATTATAGCTATGGATTATTTCGGTTATGGCGTACTGGCATTTGCGCTAATTATTCTTTTAAGTTCATTTGTAACAGTTAAACAAGGCACAATTGCTGTCATCACCATTTTTGGTAAATATCAGCGATTGCTTCGTCCGGGCCTTAGCCTTAAAATCCCTTTGATAGAGGTAATCCATTCAAGGATATCTATCCAAAATCGTTCTGTTGAGCTTTCTTTCCAAGCAGTAACGCAAGATCAGGCTAATGTATATTTCAAGGCCATGCTCCTTTATTCGGTTTTGAACCACGAGGAAGAAACCATCAAAAACGTAGCGTTTAAATTCGTTGATCAAAATAACTTAATGCAGGCCCTTATCCGCACTATTGAAGGTTCTATCCGTGCTTATGTGGCTACGCAGAAACAAGCTAATGTTTTGGCGCAGCGTAATGAAATTGTAGAGCATGTAAAACACCAAATTGACCAAGTGTTGGAGAGCTGGGGCTACCACCTACAGGATCTTCAACTTAATGATATCACTTTTGATGAAGAAATTATGCGCTCAATGAGCCGCGTAGTGGCTTCTCACAACTTAAAAGCTGCTGCTGAAAATGAGGGTCAAGCATTGTTAATTACTAAAACCAAAGCTGCAGAGGCTGATGGTAATGCCATTAAGATTGCTGCTACTGCTGAGCGTGAGGCAGCACAATTACGTGGTCAAGGTATTGCCTTATTTAGAGAAGAGGTAGCCAAGGGTATGACCAATGCTGCTCATGAAATGCAACAAGCAAACCTTGATACCTCAGTAATTCTATTTACCATGTGGACAGAAGCAATCAAGCAATTTGCGGAATACAGTGAAGGTAACGTGATTTTCTTAGATGGTAGTACCGATGGGATGAACAACACCATGAAGCAAATGATGGCCATGCAAATGGGGCAAAAAGTGCCTTCGGATAAGAAGTAGAATTTAATCAATTTTTTACCACCTTAGATATCTAAGAACATTTTAGTCGCATGTCTTAGATGAGCTAAGGTGTCTTAGGTGGTTAATTTATTATTTTACCATTTTAGTGTTGAGCCATTAAGATGTTAAGGGACATTACGATTTATTACTCTTATTTTTTAGTCGCATGTCTTAGATGAGCTAAGGTGTCTTAGGGAGTATTTTAACCTATAAATCCAATCTCAAGTTGATCGTTTCAATTGCCTTAGCTTCTTCACCGCTTGGAGAAATATTGTAGGCACGCAAAATGAACTGGTCTGAGTTGATGATTTCCAGCTCGGTACGCCAGCCCCAAGGCTCCGGCATTTCGCTATTGCTATATTGGCCGGTCACTGAAAATCCATTACTGGTTTCAACGCCTTCGGAGAACATAATTCCAGTGCCCATATGAAAGCTATCAATCCAGCTACAAACACATTTGTTATTGCCTAGGTCGAAACCCCAAACCATTAAACCTTCGTGTGTTTTGCCATTGATCACACCCCTATACTCGTAGCGAATAAATCGCTTGTTAAGCAATGCAATAATTTTACTGCTTGTCGCCGATTCGTCTGCCAGTACATCCTTCTCAAACCAAGTACGTGTACGACCGTCCCAATTGCCTATTAAACTTAACAGCCTTAAGTGTGGGCCGCCTTCTTTTGATAATTCGAATTTACTTTTGCTCATCACTCTAAGATAGTGTTTATGTTGTAAAGTTGACATGTTGAAACGTTGTAAAGTTTTGGTTATTTGTTGGAACTGTTTAATCGGTTAACTGAAAATCGTAGACTGGCAATTGAAAACTTTTTACTTTTGCCTTTTTACTTTAACTTAGATCCATGTCGTCACACCATATCATAAGAGAGAAACAAGAGCCTGCTTTATATATCCATGAGCTGGCAAATTTTAATGAAGAATATTTGGGGCAGCTTTTAGAATGGAGTCCAACCCTATTGGTGGCCGCCAGCGAATATGAGAAAGTGGTTTCGTTGGAGCTTAAAGTAGATGTAGTAGTGGGGAATTTACCCTTGGGAGCTACATTGCAGGAAGATATCCGTATTATTCCAAAGCCAAAAGAAGGTATGGAAGATGCCATGGATTTTCTAATTAAAGAAAAATACCCTGCAGTGAATGTGATTAGCAAGGTGAATGGCTTTGATGATCTAACTTGTTATCTGCCCGATATCAATTTGGTGCTTTTTACGGAAAGAAGTAAACACTATGCAATCAAAAGTGGCTTTAGTGTTTGGAAACCCGCGGGAACCATTCTTTTGATTGATGTGATTGCCTACTTTGAGGCCGATAACCTGATGCAGCAAGAAACCGGCGAATTTGTTGTGGTAGAAGATGGTCTAGTTTCTTTTAGATTTCAAGCGCCGTATTTGTTTATTGGAGAGCTACTTTAGTATTTAGATACTAGTAATTAGTATTTAGATAGGAGGAACTTATTTAACTCAATTGATTTCTTACCCCTAACCCCTGACCCCTAAAATGATATATCTCAGGAAAGCAAAAGAAGAAGATTTACCCATCATCAGGAACTTAGCAGAACAAACTTGGCCTACAGCTTATGGCGATATCATCTCGCAAGAACAGATTGTATTTATGTTGGATAAAATGTATGGCCACGGAGAGCTTTTAGGGCAATTGCACCAAGGTCATATTTTCCTCATTGCATCCGAGCTTAAAGAAGATGTTGGTTTTGCAGGTTTCTCTGTGGTCGATTCAGAAAACCATGTTTACAAACTGCATAAACTTTATGTACTGCCTAAAATGCATGGTAAAGGTGTAGGAAAAATATTGATTAACGAAGTGGTTGATCTGATCAAGGCTCAGGGGGCAAAATTTTTGCGACTTAACGTAAATAGAAACAACAAGGCAAAGGATTTTTACGAGAAGGCTGGCTTTAAAATAAAAGAAACCGTTGACCTTGATATTGGTAACGGCTTCTTTATGAATGATTATATCATGGAAAAAGAGATTTAAATCTCTATTAATCCAAAAAATTAAGGGGCCTTGCATTTTGTTATTGCAAGGCCCCTCTTTATTAATGACCCCTAATTGGATCTTTAGGTTTCGCTGTATTTGGATATTTGTAGTTTTTCATCTCCTCTTGTAAGATTTTGATGGTTCTTTCCAATTGAGGATCTCTGCCTTCCAATAAATCTTTAGGGGTTTGTTCTACGAAAACGTCTGGTGCAACACCTTCATTTTCGATGATCCATTTGCCTTTTGTATCGTAAATACCAAAGTTTGGAGAGGTAATGCTACCACCGTCTAACAAACGTGGATAGCCACTAATCCCTACCAAAATACCCATGGTAGTGCGGCCCACCAATTTACCAAGGCCCTTCTCTTTGAACATGTAAGGCATCATGTCGCCACCTGAACCTGCATTTTCGTTGATGATCATCGCTTTAGGACCATAAATGCCATTGCCAGGTGTAGTGAAGCTTTTGCCATCTCTAATTGCCCAATAGCTCATTAATTCGCGGCTCAATAGGTCAATTACATAATCGGCTACCCAGCCACCTCCGTTGTTACGCTCGTCAATTAACAAAGCTTTTTTGTCCATTTGCGAGAAATAATAACGATTGAAATAAGTATAGCCATCAGGACCTGTATTTGGCATGTATACGTAAGCAATTTGACCGTTACTTAAATCATTTACTTTTTTACGATTTCTTTCTACCCATTCCATTCTACGCAATTCCATTTCGGCACCTGGCGTAATGGGTACTACCACCACTTCTCTGGCTCCATCTAAACTAGGTTTGCTGTTTACTTTAATCGCCACCTGTTTACCTGCTTTGAAATCGAACAAACTGTAAATAGAAGTTTCAGCATTTAAAGGAATACCATTAATGGCTACAATATAATCGCCTTCTTTAATATTTAGCCCAGGTTCAGCCAAAGGCGCTTTAAAGCTAGGATTCCAATCTAAACGATTAAAGATTTTGTTGATTTTATAGAAACCATTTTCAATTTGATAATCGGCGCCTAACATCCCTACTGTTACCGAAGTGGCCGAAGGCTCATCGCCAGGGTAGATGTAGTTGTGGCCTACCACCATTTCACCCATCATTTCGTTCAACAGGTAAGCTAAATCAGATCTGTGGTTTACATAAGGCAAGAATTTTTCGTATTTCGTTTTAACCGCAGGCCAATCAGCGCCATGCATGTTTTCTACGTAGAAATATTCTTTTTCCATTTGCCAAACTTCATTGAACATCTGTTTCCATTCCACCGCTGGATCTACCAATAATTTGATACCATCTAGCTTGATTTTTCCAGTTTCAGGCGTAGCTGGTTTTTGCCCTGCAGGAACAACAAAATAGCTTCCTCTTGACGCGTAAATCATGCTCTTGCCATCGGCACTCACGCCAACACCAAAAACACCTTGTACTAAGCTTGTGCTTTCCATTTTGCTCAAGTTTAAAGTACTTAGTTCACCGTTTCGGATGTACAATAATTGTCCTTCTACGCTACCTTCAATGCCTGATAAGCCTCCCGCAGGAATTGGCAAAGCAATGATACGGTTACTCAAGTCATCCAAATCAACCTCGATAGGTTTCTTGGTTTCTGCTGGTTTTGCAGGCTCCGCAGTAGGTTTGGTGTCCTTTTTAGCAGATTTCTTTTCTTCTTTTTTAGGCTCTTCCTTTTTTGCTGGAGCAGATTCTTCAGTAATCTTTTCCTCGTCACTTTCTGTTTTATACAACGAAGGTGTTTTCTTGGAAAGGATCAACGCATAAGCGGTGTAATTTACCGGACGCTGGTATGCCGACATATGCAAGCCACTGTTGGTTAAACCTACATCGGTGCTGGCCATAAAGAACAAATATTTGCCATCTTTACTGAACGTTGGGTAAACAGCATTGCTCATCCCGTCGGTTACTTGAGTATGGGTTTGTTTATCCAGATTATATAAGAAAACTGCGCTCACGCTATTTGGTAAAGTAGCCACGTATGAAATCCATTTCGAATCTGGCGACCAGCTTGGCAGTAATTGATTATAAGTTCTCGCAGTATGAGAACCCAATTTATCTTGTTTTACCAATACTGGTTTCTTAGCATTGATGTCGATATAGTATAAATTCAAATGGGCATCAGCATAGAAAAGCTTTTTGCTGTCAGGCGACCAGGTTGGTTGGAAATAAAAATGTGAATCGCCCAAATTGATATACTCCGGTTCACCTTTGGTGGCTTGATTTAACAATACCAATTGATATTTGCCATTTTTATCGGATAGGTAAGAAATATATTTTCCATCTGGCGACCATCCTGGATATTTCTCGTAGCTGCCCGGCGAATTTGAAAGATTTCTAGCATCGCCTTTTTCTTTAGGCACTGAAAAAATTTCTCCACGACCTTCAAATAAAGCTCTTACTCCTTTTGGTGAAATATCGAAATTTCTGATGTCGCTAGATAAATCAATATATCTGCTGCGTTTGTAAGGAACGTCCGCTTGGATTAAAATCTTTAACGTATTGATTTTATTATTACTTGCATCCAAAAGATGAACACGGCCGCCCTGTTCAAACGCTAAAGTGTTTTTGCTGCCTGTTAACGATTTGATATCAAAGTCTTTGAAGCTGGTGATTTTATCAACTTTTTTGGATTTTACATCATAGCTATAAAGGTTCAGCGTAAGGTCTTTATCGTTCAAATAATAAACTTTGTTGCCAACCCATTGCGGTTTTACATTGTTGGCGCCTTCTCCGGGAATGATTTCGATGTTTTTAGTCTGTGTGTCGAAAATCCAGATTTGGGGCATGCCACCACCGCGATAGCGTTTAAAAGCAACATTTAAACGGTCAGATGGATCTGTATTTTTAATGTAGGCCCAATAACGTCCATCTGCCGAAGGAGAACCTTGGGTTGCTTCGGGCATTGGTAATGGTTGCTCATTGGTGCCATCAATTTTAATGCGATGTAAGCGAGGGCTCAAGGCATAGCTAAAATCACGGGTAGCAGTGAAATAAAGTTCGTCGTTATTAAGCCACCCTTTTACCAAATCGGCACTTGGATGGAAGGTTACTCTTTTAGGCTCGCCACCCTCTACTGGAATAATATATACATCGGTATTTCCATCGTAGTTTCCGGTAAAGGCAATCATTTTGCCATCAGGAGAAAAAACGGGACTTTGTTCTACCGCCGGATTAACCGTTAATCTTCTAGAATTACTGCCATCACGGTTGGCAATCCAAATATCGCCACCATAAATAAAGGCAACATTTTTTTCACTTACCGCAGGGCTGCGCAACAACAGCGTTTCGGTATTTTGAGCAAAAGAAATCTGTGTGGAGATAACCACGGACATGGCTCCTCCAAACAATACTTTCAATAAAGATTTATTCATTGTGTGTGAGTTAAGGTTTTAATTTGGGGATTCTACTTGGAGTGTCGGCACCGCTAATGATACTTACAGCACTTTTGGCAATGGCCTTAATGGTCGACAATATGTTGTCTACATCCAAAGAGCTGTACTCATCTTTTACCGTATGATATAATTTATCAATATCAATTTGGTCTGTACTAATGGTATGTGCAGGTACGCCTAAAGCCGCTAAAGTAGCGTTATCACTTCTGTAGAAAAGGTTTTCTTTGATGTATGGGTCTGGATGGAAAGTAAATTCGGTTCCTTCAAGGTTTTTCTGAAGTATTTTACCAAAATCAGATTTGTCGTAGCCAGTGATGAAAGCCGTATTCTTACCAAATTTACTATCCTTGCCAATCATTTCGATATTGAACATGGCTACGACATCATCGGGATTTAACTTCTCCGAAAAGTAACGAGAGCCGTAGCCGCCAATTTCTTCAGCTGTAAAGGCTACGAAAATTAAGGTACGCTCATTTTTGTTGAGTTTTTTATAGTATTTAGCTAATGCAATTACTGCTGAAGTTCCAGAAGCGTCATCGTCGGCACCGTTCATAATGCTATCGCCTTCAATTGGTTTTACAATGCCCATATGGTCATAGTGGCCTGAAAAAACGACTAGTTCCTTTGCTTTGGATTTACCTGGAATAACTCCTGCTACGTTAAACAACGGCATTTTAGTAACGCTGTTTTTTAGTTCTACCTGAAAGGAATTTGCACTTTCTTTGTCTAATACAAAAACTACTGCAGGGCTTTTATCATTTTTTAGTTCTTTCTCATCTATTACAGTCTCTCTTCCAATCATGCCTTTTACGCGTTTAAATGCGTCAAGGAATTTAATGTCGACCAATACCAATTGCCTTTTTCCACTGCGTGCTAAAGTTCTGAACTGGCTCATGAAATCTTTGCTGTCATCCAATTTTACCCAGCCATCACTATTGGTTTGATCAAATGAGACGTTTTCTACTCTATTGCCATATACCAAAAGGTTCTCTTCGGCAATTGCTTGCCCATCAATAGTTACTTTAGTAGAAAGGGGCTTTAATTGGTATTTATAAAAGGTTTGACGGTATCCTTTTTCACCATCCAATGGTTTTAATCCAATGGCTGCAAATTCTTTTTCTATGAAAGATGCGGCTTTATCAATACCTGGTGTAAAAGTACGACGACCTTGCATGTCATCGGCGCTTAGGGTTTTGATCAAATGGTCTACGTAGTCTTTGGTAATGACTTTATCGATGTTTTGAGCATTTGCAGTTAGTGAGGCTACGGCAAGGCCCAAGGCGTAAAAGGTTTTTTTCATTTTTATAGTTAATATGATTAGTTAATCCAATTCTGTATTGCACTCAAGCTAGGTGATGCTTACTTCACAGCGCTTTCTAGCCATTTTTCTCTAAAAGCTTTCATCTCGGCAGTTAGAGTAGCTCCGGTATTTTCAATAGGCACCAGCTCCAACATTGGGTTTTCAATGAAGGTGAGTTTGGTGGTTCTTTCTACTCCTTTTCGACTGTAAACAATCTCAATTGTTTCACCAGGTTTGTGTTTTTCTGTTATAGCTTCAAAATCTTTGGCTGTCTTTATTTCCACCCCATCGGCTTTTAAAATCACATCATCTAAATCTAAACCTGCATTATAAGCTGGCAGACCTACCGTAGTGGCTGGCACAGTTACCTTCCCTGTGAAGCTGCCATCTACCAAACGACCAATACCGCTATAGGCTTTCCCAGAAGCTTCTTTTCTTAAAACTAAGCCCGCTTTCAGCAGTAAAGACGCATAATCTTCCTTTTTGGTTGCGTATACAAAATCTTTAAAAAATTTATTGGCAAAGCTTGGGTTTTTAGTGAGGCTTGCTAGGGATTTTTCCAAATCGTTGATGGTGTAGGCAATCTCTGTTTTACCATGGGTTTTCCATAATGCCTGCATGTAATTGTCTAAGGTGAGATTGAAATCTGCTCTTAAACGTAAATCTAGCGCTAAGGCTACCGCAGCACCATAAGTATAATAAGAAGTAAACATATTTTGTTGGTTAGTTCGGTCAACAGCTACACCCGCGTCAGCGAAAACAGCATATCGGCTAGCTTGTACTGGCGAGAAGTTTTTTGCTCCCGGTGAATTGGTCACTGAATTGACTAAGCTTCCAAATACGCGAGTGATATTTTCCAATGTTCTAAACCCGGCTCTTTTTAGGGTTAGGTTGCCATAATATTGGGTAAAGCCTTCGGCAATCCAAAGCTCATCACTAATATTTGACTGAGTGAAATTAAAGGGTTCTAAGGTTTTTGGGCGTAAGCGCTCCACATTCCAAGCGTGAAAAAACTCGTGAGAAAATGTACCCAATAAATTGCTTTCGTTACCTCCAATTTTAGGAGTACGTTGCACAATTACGGTAGAGTTACGATGCTCCATGCCATCGCCCGCGTAGCTTGGGTGTACGCAATGTAAGAAATAATAGTTGCCATGATCAAAAGTAGGCAGTTCACCAAAAATGGCTTTTTGTTGATCTACCACTTTTTTAAGCATGTTGGCGTAGTTGAAGATGGTCATTTCATCATCGTCTGCATGGGCAATTAAATGTATTTTTTGCGTTTTGCCATCTGTATTCCTTACTTCCCAACTTGCTTCTTTAAAAGCCGAAATTTCAATAGGGCTATCCATAAAATATTGGAAATCTTTGGCATAATAAACACCATTACCCACTGGTTTGAGCTGAGTAGCCACTTTCCAGTCGGCTTGCTTAGGATAGCTGAACTTTACAGTTCTTGGTCGTTTGTCCATGCCTATTGGAAAAGCAAATACTGCTGGAATATTCATGTGGGCATGTTGCTCGTCGAAACCAGAATAAGTGCCGTCGATCCAATTGCCAAAAATGGTGTAGGTGATTTTTATTTTACTGGTAGGTTTCTCAATCTCGAAAACATCGCCTGCGGGCTGTTTAAGTGCTAGGGTTTTACCATTAGCATCAAAAGCTTTTAAATGATAAATGTTTTTACCAAACTCGTGGGTCGCATATCTACCAGGTGATGATCGTGCAAATCTAACTTTTAATGGCACGTTGGCAGGTACATTGGGTATGGTCATGCTAATTTCGGCCTCGTGGTGTACCACGTTTGGGAAACTCACTTCATAACTGATTTCTTGCTGGGCTTTAAGGCTTACGGAAGTGCCAATAAGCAACGCAGCGATTAGGTAATTCTTCATTTTGTGTAGTTTAAATATTTGAAGTTAAAACTTCCTTTTGTAAATACTCCCATTTGGAGATATTTTTTACGCTTTTTGAGGATAAAAAGTGTTTTCTGGAAAGCATTATTAAAAGCGAAAAACTGTAAGTAAAGCAACTTTTTAACCCTATTGATGTATAGGTCCAGCTATCCACTCATACGCCTGCAGGCAGGCGCTGCTGTTGGGTTTAGTTGGCCAGTGCTGTGCACAGGTTTGAGTACCATAAACCCGATAGCAACGGAAAGTCCAAAAGGAGCGTGAGCGGATGAGGACTTGTAGTGAATAGCGGGACTGCTGTAGGCGATAGGGTACTGCGTAAATTTTCTCCATTAAAATAGGTGGTATAATTTTTTGTGCATCAAACAAAAATGCGCTAACTTGAGCCTAGCTAACTAATTTATAAGCCTAATGCAGATTAAAAAACAAAGCAAACATTATGATGCGGTAATTGTGGGCTCAGGTGCAGGTGGGGGTATGGCGGCATATACGCTGGCCAAAGCCGGTTTAAAGGTGTGCCTTTTGGAGGCAGGCGCCATGTACGACCCTCAGAAAAACATCACGCAATTGAAGAATCCTTGGGAATCGCCACGTAGGGGAGCAAGTACAAAATTTCGTCCTTTCGGCGATTTTGATGCCTGTTACTACGGATGGGATGTGGAAGGAGAACCTTATACCAAAGCTCCCGGAACCGAGTGGGATTGGTGGCGGGCTCGTATGCTTGGTGGCAGAACCAATCACTGGGGACGTATTTCGTTGCGTTTTGGACCTAAAGATTTTAAGAGAAAAGACATTGATGGATTGGGAGAAAACTGGCCCATAGGCTATGAAGACATTAAACCGTTTTACGATAAGGTTGATAAATTGATTGGTATTTTTGGTACCAATGAAGGATTGGAAGACCATCCCGATGGCTTTTTTCTTCCGCCGCCAAAACCCCGTTTGCATGAGCTATTTATTAAGAAAGCGGCTGGACAATCGGGTGTGAAAGTGATTCCTTCGAGATTGTCTATTCTTACCCAAAAAATTAACGATGAACGTGGCGTTTGCTTTTATTGCGGTCAGTGTAATAGAAATTGTAGCATGGCTAAGGCTGATTTTTCTTCGACCAATGTGTTGATTTATCCGGCTTTGGCTACAGGAAACATTGATATTGTGGCTAATGCCATGGCCAGAGAAGTGTTAACTAATGACGAAGGTTTGGCCACAGGTATTTCGTACATCAATAAGGATGATATGATGGAATATCAAGTGACTGGACGCACGGTCATTTTGGCTGCCAGTGCTTGCGAGTCGTCCAGATTACTGTTGAACTCTAAATCAAAACGTCATCCAAATGGCTTGGCTAATAATAGCGATGTGGTTGGTCGTTACTTGCATGATTCTACTGGAGCGGCCATGGGTGGTGTACTGCCGCAGCTTTTTGATCGAAAAAGATATAATGAAGACGGCGTAGGCGGTATGCATATTTATTCGCCATGGTGGTTGGATAATAAAAAACTTGATTTTCCTCGTGGTTACCATATTGAGTATTGGGGCGGGATGAGCCAACCTGCATACGGTTTTGGTGGAGGTATTGAAGGATTGAATGGAAAATTTGCGGTTAGAGGCGTACAAAAAGAAGCTGGCGGTTACGGCAAATCGTTGAAAGAGGATTATCGTTATTTCTATGGAGCAAGTGTGGGAATGGCTGGTCGTGGAGAGGCAATTCCGTTGTATGACAATCGTTGTGAAATTGACCCTAATGTGGTAGACAGATATGGTATTCCGGTGCTGAAATTCAATGTGAAATGGAGTGAGCATGAGATTTTACAGGCCAAACACATGAAAGAAACATTCGACGAGATGATGCACAATATGGGTGCTATTGTAACTTGGGGAGGCGATTACAACAAGGAAAATAACTATGGCTTAGAATCTCCGGGTAAGATTATTCACGAAGCCGGAACCGCCCGTATGGGGAGTGATCCTAAAACTTCGGCGTTGAATAAATATAATCAAGCTCACGATTGTAAGAATTTATTTGTGGTAGATGGCGCTGCGTTTACGTCGCAAGCGGATAAAAACATTACTTGGACTATTTTGGCACTTTCTATGAGAGCTAGCGAATACATTATTTCTGAAATGAAAAAACAAAACTTATAGCCATGAACAGGAGAGAAACTTTAAAATTATTAGGCGTTGGCGCCATTTCGGGTACTGCTTTGGTCAGCGGCTGTAAGCCTAAGGAAGAAAAGGAAATTACAACTGGCGATCCAGAGTTTACCTACGACCGAGCAAAGGAAGAACTTGCTAGGGAGAAGGAGCTTTTGGCGCAGCCAAAGTTTTTTAGTAAGGAGGAAATGGCAACCATCACCATTTTGTCGGATATTATTATCCCGAAAGATGAGGTGAGTGGAAGTGCTTCGGAAGCGAAAGTACCCGAGTTTATCGAATTTATAGTGAAAGATATGCCACAGCATCAAATCCCAATGCGAGGTGGTTTACGTTGGCTAGATCTGCAGTGCTTAAACCGTTTTGGCAAGCCATTTCGCGAATGTAGCGACAAACAGCAGATCGAATTGGTAGATATGATTGCTTACCCGAACAAAGCAAAGCCGGAAATGAGCCAAGGTGTGGCCTTCTTTAATCGTATGCGTAACTTGGTAGCATCGGGTTTTTATACTTCCGAAATGGGTGTGGCGGATATTGGCTATGCCGGAAATTCACCAAACCAATGGAATGGTGTACCAGATGATGTGTTGAAACAATACAAACTGGCCTATACCGAAAAGGAATTGAAGGAGTGTGTGAAATTTGATAGTTAGGGGCTAGTAGTTAGTGGTTAGTTGCTAGTAGATAGGTATCAGGAGTTAGTTTTAGCCGCTTCCCATATTCTTGCCGTCATTGCGAGGTACGAAGCAATCTTACAACGTTATTAATTTGTTCGCTTTTTAGGATTGCTTCGTACCTCGCAATGACGGTCTATTTTTATAACTGTTACAGTTCCCTAACAAATTCTTGCATTGCCAAGCCAGGACTTGCAGTTTTCATGAAGTTTTCGCCAATTAAAAAGCCTTGGAAACCTACTTGTTTCAAATCCTTAATGGTTTGCGGATTGCTGATCGCACTTTCCGAAATCTTTAAAAATTCATTAGGAATTTTATCGACCAAATCAAAAGAAGTTTGGATGTTCACGGTGAAATCTCCTAAATTTCTGTTGTTTACACCAATGGCATCTAAATGAGGGCAAATGCTTTTTTCTAACTCAGCCAAATCGTGCACTTCCAGCAAAACATTCAAACCTAAACTTTGCGCAAGCTTGCCATAAGTTACAATTTGTTGTGGTGTTAATATGGCTGCAATCAACAAAATTAGATCAGCACCCCAAGCTTTGGCTTCCAATATCTGATATTCGTCAATCATGAAGTCCTTTCTTAAGATTGGAATTTCGTTCACGCTGCGAGCTTGTATCAGATCTTCTTTTCTACCACCAAAAAAATCGGTATCGGTGAGCACTGAAAGTGCCGAAGCTCCTGCCGAATTGTAAGCTTGTGTAATTGCTTTTACATTGGCATTGCCATTGATTACTCCTTTTGAGGGTGATTGTTTTTTGAATTCTGCAATAATGCCTGCTCTATCTTCGGCGAGTAGAAAATCTTTAAAACAGTAAGGAGTTCTACCGAATGCAGGGTTGTTTTCCAACTCTTGTACGCTTACTAGTTGCTTGGCAAGTGCTACTTCTTCTTGTTTTCGTAGAACGATTTTGTCTAAAATATTTTGGCTCATGTTTTTTATTTCGGTCATCATTGTGAACGTATGGAAGCAATCTGCACTTAAATCCTTCGACAGGCTCAGGATGACAGTGAATTGGGAGTTGCTCCGTTCCTCGTAATGAAGGCTGTTTAGAGTTTTTATTTTTTAATTTTGACTTTTAACTTCCTTCCAACCAGTTTTTCATCATTTGCTTGCCTTGGGGTGTTAATACACTTTCAGGGTGAAACTGTACGCCACAAACATCCAGTTCTTTATGCCTTAGCGACATGATTTGTCCATCGTTGTCTACTGATGTAATGGTTAAGCTTTCAGGCAAATTGGCAGGGTCAACCACCCAACTATGGTAACGGCCTACTTCAAAAGGTACCGCAATGTCTCGGAAAAGCAGTTCATTATCAATTGTTTTGCTTACTGGGGTAGCAATACCATGCATGGGCCTACCCAAATTCAGCAAGCTGCCGCCAAAGGCTTCGGCAATGGCCTGCTGGCCCAAACAAACGCCCATGATACTTTTGGTAGCTGCGTAAGTTTTGATTACCTCCAATAGCAAACCTGCCTCTTCTGGAATGCCAGGGCCTGGAGAAAGAAGTATTTTATCATACTTGGCAACGTCGGCCAGTTCAAATTTGTCGTTTCTCCACACTTCGGTTTCATAACCTAGTTCATTAATCAAATGCACCAAATTATAGGTGAAACTATCGTAGTTGTCTATTACTAAAACTACATTTTTATGCTTGTTCATTATCAATCGTAATTCGTCAATCAAAAATCTTAAATTCCTACAGCCATTTCTATCGCTTTGCGCAATGCGGCTATTTTGTTGTTTACTTCGTTAAGTTCCGTTTTTGCAACGGAATCGGCTACAATACCGGCGCCAGCTCTATAGTACAGTTTGTTATTCTTGCTCATGAAAGTTCTGATCATGATGGCATGGTTAAAATCATCGTTAAAGCCCATGTAACCAATGGCGCCAGCGTAAAAATTACGGCCTAAGTTCTCATTTTCGTCTATCAACTGCATTGCTCTATATTTTGGCGCTCCGCTTAATGTTCCAGCAGGGTAAGTGTCTGCTACTACTTTAAAGGAACTGTCTTTTTGTTGTAGCTTGCCACTTACCTTAGATACCAAGTGAATCAGATGTGAGTAATATTGTACTTCCTTAAATGATTTTACCTGTACCTGTTCGCAATGACGACTCAAATCGTTACGAGCTAAGTCAACCAACATTACGTGCTCTGCACTTTCTTTGGGGTCGTTTTCCAAAGCTTTGGCAATTTTAGCATCTTCTTCGTCGTTACCACTACGTTTAAAGGTGCCCGCAATAGGGAAAATGTTGGCAGTTTCGTTTTTAATGGTAATCTGAGCCTCTGGCGATGAGCCAAACAACTTGAAGCTTCCATAGTCGAAATAGAATAAATATGGCGAAGGATTGATGGAGCGAAGGCAGCGATAAACATTAAATTCATCACCTAAAAAACCTTGAGCAAAAGCCCTTGATGGCACAATCTGAAAAACATCGCCACGATAAATGTGCTTTTTAAGCTTTTCAACCATATCCATAAAACCTTGATCGGTTAAGTTTGAGGTTTCTTCGCCCTTAGTGCTAAAACCATACTCAGGGAAATTTTTATTCTGAATAATATATTCCATTTTGCTCAAATCATCGTTTTCATCGTTGTTGAAAGTGTTTTTGAACAAAGTAATTTCATTTTTGAAGTGATCTATAGCAATGATATACCGATAGATATGGTATTGCATTTCGGGAATTTTATCCTCTTCCGGCGTAACCGATGAAAATTTAATGTCCTCAAAATATTGAACACAGCTCCAGGTAAAGTAGCCAAATAAACCACTCGAAATATGCTTCGATTCGGGAGCGTTAACCTGCTCAAATTTATTTTTAAACGTGGTGATTTCGTGAGCAAGTACAAATTCGTTCTTGATTTCTGTTTTACCATCAGGATAGCTGATACTAAGCGTGCCATCTTTAACCACGAAGCCAGCTACTGGCTCAGCACAAACGTAACTGGTAGCATTTTCACGACTATGATAGTCCGAACTTTCCAGTAGGATAGTGTTGGTGAAAACATCTCTCAAACGAAGATAGATGCTAACAGGCGTTGTGGTATCTGCTAATCTTTTCTTGTTGTAAGTATGTATCTGATATGTGTTCATTTTTTTATAAAATAAAAAACCCGACGTGTGGTTCCGTCGGGTTTGAATGTGGTTTAAGTTTAGGTTTAAGTTGATAAACTATATTTTGCACGAGCCATTGACGAAACTTTCTTTCGAGTTAGTACGCCAGTGCCAAGTGTTTATTTTGTTAATCATCGTAAAGCAAATTTATACAAAATGTTAAATAATCAAAATATTTTGAAAATTTTTATTGTGAACCACAAATGCACAACTTATAGTTTTAAGCAGTAGTATCTGTAAGTCTGTGATAGTACTTATACTTTAGGGCTCTCTTATTTTTCCAATAAACGGCCTAAAGAAACTAAGAAACGCCAAATAAAGTTCTAGATGGGTCGTTTTTTACCATCATGAAAATAGAAGCAATAATTAAAATTAATGCCAAGCCAAAGAAAATAGCAATAGCCTTATGTTTTGCCACACCATCAGTAATCTTTTTAGATTTTGAGTTGCCAATGGTAATCAATACTACGGCCAAAAGCATAATAGCAATATGTTCCATTTTCCAGTAACGGTATAACGCTTCGCTGCTTGGACCTTTGGTAAACGGGCTTAAAAAATATAATATCAATCCAAAAAGGAACTGTATGTGTGCACTGATCAAAGTGAAAACATTTAACTTTCTATTGCCTTCTGTATAACCTTTTTTGCCAAGCCAACCAGCTAGTGCTTGTAAAAGAGCTACCAATAATAGAATTAAAACGATGTAGCGCCAGCCAGAGTGCGCACTTTTTAATATTCCGTATAAGTTCATGTCTTGTTTAATTATTTTTTCAAAAATAGGAATTTAATTGAGCGATTGCATAAGACGTTAATATCGCCGGTAATTTATAATCGTTTTAAGTAGAACATTTCAATAACTAATTGGCTAGCATTCTAAATTTGTGAAAATTCCTTTTTTTAGAATGGCTTTTTTGTAAAAAGTAAGATATAGTAAAAATAAGTTCTGATTTATAAATAGCTTTAACTTTCTAAAAACATTAACTAAACATGAAGAAAATTTTACTAGCGCTTGCGTTGGTGTTTTCTACTGTATTTGTATTTGCACAACAAACATTTCCTGTAAATGGATCGGCTGATGTGCGGTCGGGGCAGTATGCCTTAATCAACGCAACTATTGTAGTTAACGCTAACCAAACCATCAGCAATGGTACGTTGCTGATTAAAAATCAGGTAATCCAATCAGTGGGTAGTGGTACAGCAGTTCCAAAAGGCTATGTGGTGATTGACCTAAAAGGGAAATACATCTATCCTTCGTTGGTAGATGCTTTTAGCAGTTATGGTTTGCCAGAGGCTCAGCGTAGTGGTGCAACCATGGGTTTTGGCGGTCAACGTCAGTCTATTTTTACAACTACCAAAAAAGGCCCTTATAACTGGAATGCATCAATCAGACCAGAAACAGAAGTAAGAACTATTTTTGCTATAGACAACAAAAAGGCTGATGAACTGCGTAAGGCTGGTTTTGGTAGTGTAAACGTGATCAATCGCGATGGTATTGCTCGTGGAACATCAGCGGCAGTAACCTTAAATGATGAGTTTGAGCACAAGGTTTTCTTGAAAGACCAAGCCGCGGCCAACTATTCTTTCAATAAAGGAACTTCTTCAAACGACTATCCAACTTCATTAATGGGGTCTATTGCTTTGTTACGCCAAACTTATTTGGATGCCGCTTGGTATAAAGGTCAAAAAGAAGAGTACAACATTTCTTTAGAGGAATTTAACAAGCAACAAACTTTACCTCAAATTTTTGAAGCTGATGGTTGGCAGAATATTTTACGTGCTGACAAAATCGCCAAAGAATTTGGTAAGCAATATATCATTAAAGCTGGTGGCGATGAGTATCAACGTATTGATGCGATAAAAGCTACAGGCGCTAGTTTGATCATCCCAATTGCTTATCCAAAAGCTTACGATGTTGAAGACCCTGCAGAAGCTAGAAACGTAAGTTTAGCGCAAATGAAAGCATGGGAAATGGCATCATCAAACCCTGGTGCTCTAGAAAAAGCAGGAATTAACTTTGCGCTTACCGCTTTCGGTTTAGACAATACACGTGAGTTTTGGGCAAATATCCGCACAGCGATTGAAAGTGGATTGACTGAAAAACAAGCATTACTTTCAGTAACCGAAGTGCCTGCCAAAATGTTGGGCATTAGTGATAAAGTTGGCTCTTTAGAAAAAGGTAAATTAGCTAACTTCCTAATTACTTCGGATAATTTGTTCAAAAGCAGCAATATTATCCATGAAAACTGGGTACAAGGCAAACGTTACATCGTTAACAAAATGGATGTAAGCGATTTGAAAGGCGTGTATAACTTAAATGTAGATGGTGTTGGAACGTTGACCTTGAAAATCACAGGGCCTTCATCAGCAGCTATTGAAAGAACTGGTGCTGATAGCGTAAAAACTACGGCAACTTTTGCTCGTAATGGCGACTGGGTGACCTTGAACTTTAACCTAAAGAAAAATCCTAAAGGCGATGTTCGCTTAACTGGTTATATCTCTTCAGAATCGCCAATTACAATGAAAGGCGAGGCAGCTTTAAGCGATGGTACCGACGGTAAATGGACCGCTACTTTTAAAGAAGCAGCCAAAGAAATGCCAAAAAGAGAAGAACCTAAACCTGCGCTTGCGGCTAGTGGTCCATTGATTTACCCGTTCCAATCTTTCGGTAACGAAGTTTTGCCAAAAGTAGAAAGTGTATTGTTAAAGAACGCTACAGTTTGGACTAACGAAAAAGATGGCATTATGCCAAATACCGATGTGCTTTTGGAGAACGGTAAAATTAAAGCAGTAGGTAAAAACTTGGCTGCAGGTTCTGCAAAGGTAATTGATGCGACAGGAAAACACGTTACTCCTGGTATTATCGATGAACACTCGCATATTGCTGGTACAGGTGGTATCAACGAAGGTGCACAATCAGTTTCTTCGGAAGTACGTATTGGCGATATCCTTAACTCTGAAGACGTAAACATCTATCGCCAATTGGCTGGTGGAGTAACTACTTCTCAAATTCTACATGGTTCAGCGAATCCAATCGGAGGTCAGTCGCAATTGATCAAACTGCGTTGGGGCAAATTACCAGAAGAGTTGAAATTTGCAGGAGCCGATGGCTTTATCAAATTTGCCTTAGGTGAAAACGTAAAACAAAGTAATTTCGGTAGCGGGCAACGTTTCCCGGTTACCCGTATGGGAGTTGAGCAAACTTTTGTAGATGCCTTTACTCGTGCCAAAGACTATGAAGCAGCCTTAAAAGTAAAAGGAAACAATGTACGTAGAGATTTAGAATTAGATGCTTTGGTTGAGATTTTGAACAATAAGCGTTTCATCACTTGTCACTCTTATGTACAATCGGAGATAAATATGTTGATGCACGTGGCAGATAGCCTAGGTTTTAAAATTAATACATTTACACACATTCTAGAAGGATATAAAGTGGCCGATAAAATGAAAGCTCATGGTATTGCGGCTTCTACTTTCTCTGATTGGTGGGCTTATAAATTTGAGGTGGCCGAAGCGATTCCTTACAACGGAAAAATCATGCACAATGTAGGAATCACTACAGCATTCAACTCAGATGATGCAGAGATGGCTCGTCGTTTAAATCAAGAAGCTGGTAAAGCGGTATTGTACGGCGGTGTACCTGAAGAAGAAGCATTTAAATTTGTGACCTTAAACCCTGCTAAAATGCTTCATATTGATGACAAAGTAGGAAGTTTAAAAGCTGGGAAGGATGCAGACGTAGTGGTTTGGTCAGACAATCCGCTATCTATTTATGCCAAAGCAGAAAAAACTTTCGTAGATGGTGTTTTATACTGGGATATCGAAAAAGATGCTCAAAAAATAAAGCAACAACAAGTTGAAAGAGCTAGATTGATTCAAAAAATGTTAGACAGTAAAAATAAAGGCGGCAGAACTCAACGCCCAATGGGTATGACTTCTACCCTTTACAATTGTGAAACTGCTAGCGATTATTCAAATGGTTTTGAAGCCATACAAACAGAAGGAGGACATCACCATGAATAAGAAAATATTAACCCTGTTTTTAGCACTTGCGGCAAGCGTATCAGCATTTGCCCAAGCTAATATTTCTCCTGCCAAGGCACAATCCAAAAAAGTGATTTTATTGGGTGGTGTAGTACATACTGGGAATGGACAGGTAATCAATAACGGATACGTAGTATTTGAGAAGGGCAAAATTACTGGAGTAGGTGATGCTACTACGGTGAAATTTGCAGCCAATGATGGCGAAATGATCAATGTAAATGGTAAGCATATTTATCCTGGCTTTATTGCGCCCGTAAATACCCTGGGTTTGGTAGAATACGAATCGATAAAAGCAACGCTTGATTTTCAGGAGATAGGTAATCTTAATCCACATATTAGATCAATAGTAGCATACAATACCGATTCAAAAGTACCTGCAACCCTACGTAGCAATGGTGTTTTAATGGCACAAATTAGACCTAGCGGTGGTGCTATTTCTGGTAGCTCCTCTATTGTGCAGTTAGATGCTTGGAACTGGGAAGATGCTGCAATCAAAACCGATGATGGTATGCATGTCACCTGGCCTTCAACACCTCGTTTCAGAGGAGGTTTCGGCGGTCGAATGGGAGCATTTTCACCAGAATCATTGGCTGAACGTACGCAAAATGCCATTTTAGAATTGAATAGTTTCTTTGCTGAAGCAAAAGCCTACAATGAAGGTGCAAAGCCTGCCGAAACCAACACCCGTTTTGCTGCCATGGCCAAATTGTTCAAAGGAGAACAAAAGCTTTATATCACTGCCAACACGCAAAAGGATATTGTAGCTGCGGTTAACTTCGCTAAAAAGTTTAACATTACCCCTGTACTTATTGGTGGTAGCGAGGCCTATTTGATCACTGATTTCTTAAAACAAAATAATGTGCCGGTGATTGTAAAGCAGCCTCATGCTTTGCCTAATAACATTGACGATGATGTAAACATGCCATACAAAAATGCAGCAATATTATACAATGCTGGTGTAACGGTAGCGGTAAGTATCGATGATTTCTGGCAGCAACGTAATTTGCCTTTCATGGCGGGAACGGTGGCTACTTGGGGCTTAGATAAAGAAAAAGCTTTACAAACCATCACATTGAATACAGCAAAAATTTTAGGCGTAGACAAATCAGTAGGTAGTTTAGAAGTAGGTAAAGACGCTACGTTATTTATATCTACAGGTGATGCTTTGGATATGAAGAGCAATAAAATTGAAAAGGCGTTTATCCAAGGTAGAGATATCAATTTAGACAATCTCCATAAACAACTGAATAAAAAATTCAGTGATAAATATGGAATTAAATAGGCATATTGATTAATCCTTGAAAATCCTCCTGGTTTGTGGTTTCACAACAGGAGGATTTTTTTTATTAGTTTTGATGTCAATGAAGCGCCTTATTGTCATTTTTATTTGCGGTGTTTTTACCGTTTATGCATTAGTGTTTCTCTCTGCTTTTAGTTTTGTGCAAAAAATTATGCCCTCACCGCTAAAAACAAAATTTCAACAGTTCAGAGTTTTTACCGGCTTAGGAGCCCTGTTTGTGAGTGAAGATTCTATGAAACATCATGCGACTAGCTATAGATTTTACCAAAACGGGAAGTGGACTGATTGGCAACTTTTGGAGGAACCTTTATTTGAAGAATATACTTCTAGCGGACGTTTGGCTTCGTTAAAACATAACCGTCTGGACAGACGACTAGGCCAAAAGGTAGTTAATATTAACCGTAAGTTGGGAAATTTAAAAACGATAGACAGTAAGGAATTTAGAGCATTTACTTCTCACCTTTTTTACGGCCACAATCAAAACCATAAGCCCGATTCGCTCGAAATCATTTTCCAACAAAAAGTTAAACAGGAAGAAGCGTTGAAAGCTACTTTTAAGGTCAAATGCCACCCATGAACCGAATTCAAAAATTTTTAACAGATACAGAAGCGGTTTTAACTGATCAAAAAGATAGTACTGCTAACCTGTACTGGTTTAGGAAAGCGGTTTATCTGCTGCTACTTTTGAAAATGCTATTGATTTGGCCAGAGCTGAAAACCTTCTATCATCATGTGGTTGATGCACAAGGTATAATGGCAGGATTCAGTTTTTCTAAGCTGATGTTTTTGCCGACATTCCGTTCTTTGTTGAATATTTGGTGGCTTGTTGCTTGTATGGTCGTAGCTATTGCGATGGTCTGTACCCCAAATAGATGGCTGTCCATCATCATTTTTATCATTAGCCTTAATTATATCAGTTTACTTTATTTAGCAACCAACAATGGAGATAAGCTGCTCAATTTTTTTGTTTTTACGCTAATTTTTGTGGATGAAAATGCCATTAAAACACAAGTGGGCTGGATATTGAATAAGGCTACAGCGTTTTTGCTCAAAATCAATATTTGCGGAGTATATTTTTTAAACGGTTACGGTAAAATTTTGAAACCTAGTTGGTGGGACGGCTCATTTATGGCGCAGGTTTGGAACTTGGATTATTACATTAATTCGCATTTGGTGCCACAATGGTTTTCTAATCCAACAGTATGTTTAGTCACCTCTTGGCTGGTCATCATTTTTGAGTTAGGTTTCCCGTTTTTGATTTGGTATCGTAGATTTAGAAGATGGCTTGTCCCTATCGGATTAATATTTCATATCTTTATAGCCGCATTTTTATCGCTCCCAGATTTTGGTTTGACCATGGCGGCTGCTTATCTGTTGTTTGTTGATAAAATTGGGAAGGTATGGTCTTTGAAAAAATAATGGAAATAAAAAAAGCGATTCAATCCAGAACCGCTTCCTTAACTAACTTATTATTTATAAAAATGGCTGTTGGGGAAGGAGTCGAACCTTCAAGGGGTAGTTAGCTACAGTTCAAAAATTAATTTGTGGTCAACCCATAAACTGCGTTTGTCCCATGATCCCCACCACCGAGACAAGGAGGTGTGTCTGCCAATTTCACCACCCAACATTATTTACTAAGTTTTAAGTTGATAGGTTTTAAGTTATAAGTAGTGTTTTGCAAAGAAAACGTACAACTTAAAACTTACTACTTATAACCATAGTGCTGTAGGGGAAGGAGTCGAACCTTCATAGAGTGGTTGTGCCGTTACCGGATTTCCCAATTTCTCTACCACCGAGACAAGGAGGTGTGTCTGCCAATTTCACCACCCTACATTTTTTTAATAATTTCAAGTTTTCAGTTTCCAAATTGGCAGCTGTCAAACTGCAAATTATTTGTTGGTCACTGTAAATCGCTTACTGCCTACTGGCATTTGCTTGATACAAATATAGGGGCTTTATAAAATATGTTGCAAATTTTTTAATGATTTAATTTTATTTTTATTATATTTTCATTTATATTTATAAATAGTTAACAAAAATGTAATTTATGCTAAAAAAGGAAACTCAAAATTTAGAAATTGATAACCTCGATATTCAAATACTTACGCAGTTGATGCACGACGCCACTAAACCTTATACAGAAATTGCCAAAGAGCTAATTGTTTCTGGAGGTACAGTACACGTGCGCATGAAAAAACTGGCGGATATGGGCATCATCAGAGGATCGCATTTAATTATCGACCCGCGTAAGGCAGGTTATGATATTACCGCGTTTTTAGGCATCTACTTAGAGAAAGGCTCTCTTTATAAAGATGCTGTTGAACAATTAAGCAAAATTAAAGAAGTGGTAGAGCTGCACTACACAACAGGTGCTTATAGTATGTTTGCAAAAATTACTTGCAGGGATACTGACCATTTGCGTCATGTATTGAATGAGGAAATACAAGCGGTTAAGGGCATACAAAGAACCGAGACATTAATTTCATTAGAAGAAAGTATTAAGAGGCAAATTGAACTGATTTAAACGGAATGTTGTTTTAAATACCTAAAATATCACAAAAAGGAGTGATAATTGAGTTTTTATTAATAGCTTAGTTTGTCTAAAACACAATAGAAAAATTATCCTGAATATGCCGTCTCCAAATTGGAAAGCACCGCGAGATAAAAAACTGATTTTGCTGGTTGATGACGAAATTACCGTACTCAAGCTTTTGGAATTTATCTTAAAGAAAGATTATGAGTTGGTGATACACAATAATGGCTTAGAAGCTATTAGCTGGATGGATGAAGGCAATATGCCTGACCTGATTATCTCCGATTTGGAAATGCCTTATGTAGATGGACTGGACTTTGTGCGGAGCTTAAAAACAAGCGGATATTATCGGGATATTCCTATCATATTACTTTCGGCTGCTTATTCCTTAGAAGATTTGGCTGAAAAACTGCCTTATAATTTCAATTTATTGATGCCGAAGCCGTTTAATCCGAGTAAATTAAAAGAAAGTATCCAAAACCTGTTAAACTAGACATCGAAATGCAAGAAACCAGCTCATTTGGCATGCCGCAATCTAGGGTTAATATCATCTACTACGCCAACCAGTACGATTCGGATATCGTTTCGACTTTTGATACGACCAACAGCACCGTGAAAAAAGCTTCTAGCTTTACTCATTTGTACGAAATGGTAAGCAAGCTCACGGTATACGAACTTGACGTAAATATTCTGATCGAAGTGCAGCCTGGTTCGGCAAGTGAAGCATTTGCATTGGTGTCATCGCTGCGGAAGAATTGGCTAAGCAGAAACTTAACGGTTATCTTTTTACTAACGCAGAAAGATCCTGCAATTACCGCAGAAGCATTCGAAGCTAGAATTAGCGACTGTTACTCTCCAGATATTTCATTTGCTGATGTGAAATTACGTCTCCAATTTCTATCAGCCTACAAGATACTTAACGAGCAACTTAAGAACCTTCCCGAAGAACCGCTACAGCAATATAAAACTCCTTTTTTGAAGCGACTTTTAGATTTGACCATTTCCGTAGCTGCACTGATTCTTTTAAGTCCGTTCTTTCTTCTTGTTGCTATTCTCATTAAATTAGATTCAAAAGGGCCAATTTTTTACACCAGTAAAAGGGTAGGTACCGGTTATAAAATATTCGATTTTTATAAATTCAGGTCGATGCGGGTGAATGCAGATAAGGAGGTAGAGGCTCTAAAAGCAACCACGGCAAACCAATACGGCGATTCTGCGTTTTTTAAAATGAAGAACGACCCAAGGGTAACCAAACTGGGCAACTTTTTAAGAAATTCGAGTATCGATGAGCTCCCTCAGCTATTTAATGTAGTTAAGGGCGATATGTCGATTGTGGGAAATAGGCCTTTGCCATTGTACGAAGCGGAACAATTGACCACTAACGAATGGTCGATGCGCTTTTTGGGGCCTGCGGGCATTACCGGGCTTTGGCAAATTATTAAACGAGGAAAAAGCGATATGTCTGATCGCGAACGGAAAAAGTTAGATAATTTTTATAACAAGAAGTTTTCGGTTTGGTTAGATTTGAAAATAATTTTAATGACGGTACCTGTCCTATTTCAAAAGGAAAAGGTATAAAAATACCACCTATGACACTAAAAAGGCTTTTTATCCTATTGCTTTTTGTCGCACTTAACGTAAAGGTTAAGGCGCAAGACGATATTGCTAGCCAAATTAATCCACCTTTATTGCAGAAATACGTTGATTTGGCCAAAGAATACTATCCTAAAAGGAAAATGTATAGAGCTAGCGAATTAAGCGCAAAGGCAAAAATAGGTGTGGCCAAAGCCGGTTACTTGGAGTCAATGAACGTTTCTTATTTCTATCGTCCAGATAACGCTGCCATTGTAGACACCACCAATCCCTATTCCATCAATGGATTTCAATTTGGGGTGTACTTAAATTTGGGATTGTTTTTCCGGACGCCTTCGTTGGTTAAACAGGCTAGAGAGGAATATAATTCTGCCTCTTATTTAACCAAAGAATATGATATTTTATTGGAAACCGAAGTGAAACAGAGATATTTTGAATATCTGCAATGGCTTAGCGACTTAAAAGTGAAAAATCAAGCCTATTTAGATAATAAAACTTCTAGTGACGGGCTTCGTTATAAGTTTGAAAAAGGAGAAGTGTCTTTGGATGTTTACACCAAGGCTAAAGCTCTTACTTCTACTTCAAGCTCAGAAAAATTACAGGCTGAATTGAATATGCTAAAAGCAAAAAATTCATTAGAAGCGTTGATTGGAAAAAAAATGGAAGATGTGAAATAGTTGAGTATGAATATTAAAGAGTTTTTAACCCTTATTGCTAAATATAAAACGCTGATTATCGCTATTCCGGCAATAACCCTCTTTGTAACGTACTTATTTGTTAAAAATCTTCCTAAGCAATATAAATCTCAAGCCAAATTATCTACTGGTTTATTAGACCCCTCACGGCAGGTAGCCCCAGAAGTTCCTTCTTACTCCGGCCCAGATCTTTTGATCAAAATCAACCAGCAGTTTACCAATATCATGGATATCATGACAATGCCCAAAAATATGAGCATTCTCTCTTATCGATTGATACTACATGATCTGAAAAACCCTCGCCAACCTTTTAAAACACAAAGTGACGATATAAACGCGCTAAATGATAAGGAAAGACAGGAAGCGATCAGAGGGTTTGAGGAACGTTTGGCCAAAAAACAGGTACTCACCCCTTTTGATAATTATGAGGTAAAATTTTATAATCTGGTGAAATCAATGGGGTATGATGGCCCTACCATTGCCAGAAAATTATCCATCACACACGAAGACAATAGTGATTTTATTACTGTAGAATATACTTCGGAGAATACATTTCTATCGGTGTTCATTGTGAATACCCTTTCTAAAGATTTTATCAATAACTATAGTTTAGACCTGATTAGCAATAAAAACCAGTCTATCTTAGTGCTTGATTCACTTCTTCAAAAAAAGGAAGCGGTGATGAATGATAAAAATCAGCAGTTAAAGGAGTATAAAATCAAAAATAAGGTGCTGAACCTTGATAAGCAGTCGCAAATTGTTTACCAACAGATCATTGATTACGAAAACAAAAAATCTCAAGCTTTGATTGATTTGCAATCACTGCAATCAGCTTTAAATAACCTGAATACCAAACTAAATAATCCTGCTTTAGACCGATATTTGGGTGCTGAGCTATCAACGGATAACCAAGCCGTAGTTGCCTTGAGAAATAAAGTGCAAGCTGCTAATAACGACTACATTGACGGTGGTTTTAAACCTGCCGATAAGAAAAAAGTTGACTCTCTACAACAGTTGCTTAATCAGCAGTTGGTAAAAACCAATGATAACTACGTGGCGGATCCTGTAATAGCCAAACAAACCTTGGTGCAACGTCGCATTTCGTTGGGCATTGATTTGGATAAGACCCGGGCGAGCATCAAAGATATTGATAATGAATTGGCAAAGCTTAATGCTAAATTCTCCACCATGGTACCTTTTGATGCCGGTGTTCAGAAATTTGAACGTGATGCAGATGTGGCAACGAAGGAATACTTAGACCTATTGAACCGCTATAATCAGACCAATTTGGATAAAAACATTGGTTTGCGTTTGCATTTAGAACAGGAAGGCGTACCTACGGTAGCTGAGCCTTCTAGAAAGATTATTTATATGGCGCTTAGTGCCATTGCAAGTTTTGTGATTTGCTTTTGCGTACTTTTTGTCATCCATGTTTTAGACCGTTCCATCAATAATAAAAAACAGTTGGCAGCGGCAACCAAAGGTAAAGTAATCGGGGAGCTCAATTATATCAAATCTTCGCAACGCGATATTGATCAAATTTGGAAGAATGCCGCTTATGACAACGAACATTTTACCTACAAGAATTTATTGCGGGAAATCCGTTTTGAAATAGATAAGGCACTGTCGGAAGATCAGAAGATTTTAGGGTTAACCCGATTGCATCCGGAAAAATTCAGTGTCTTTTCGGCAGCGAGTTTAGCTTATGCTTTTGCCAGGTTGGATAAGCAGATTTTATTAATTGGAAATGCCGAAATGGCTTCAGAGATACAGAAATGGAATATTCCAACTGAGCAGTCGCTGAAAACGGTATTGGAAAATCTCACCCTGAAAAAAAATAATCGTATTACTTTTTTAAATAGTGATTTAGGAGGCGTCTCACTGCTTGAAAATAAGGACAATCCAAGCCTTGCTCAAATTTTCAAAAACCTTAAAAACGAGTTCGACCTAATTTTAGTTTATTTGGATGCGGTAAATAGTGTTTCGGATGTAAAAGAATGGATTTTGTTTACCGAAAAATACCTGGCCACTTTTATGGCAGGAAATTCTATCAACGAAAGAGATAAAGAATCGATTAAACTGTTAAATAGCGACGAAAAATTTATAGGTTGGTTAATTAATGGTGTGAAACAAAAATAAGCAAGTTGATGCTTAAAAATTTGCACATACATATTGGCAATCATAAAAAGCAATTATTGTTTTTTTTAGTAGCCATGAGCCTTTCCATTCTGGTTGCTGGCTCCACTCAACGCTATGGTTTTTTAGGCCCCTTGGCAGTATTGGCTTTGGCTGCGGCAGGTACTTTCGTTATCGCATCATTCAATAATCCACGTATCGCTTTCATATTTTACTTTGCCTATTGTTTTGTATTGGGCTTTGTGGTAAAAACCTTTTTGGATATACCCGTAGGTTTGGCCATGGATGCCATTTTATTGCTTACTTGGGGCAGTATCCTGGTAAACATGAATAAATTTAACTGGAAGAGCTTAAAAAATGAACATGTACTGCTTTCGCTCATCTGGTTTGGGATTAGTTTGTTACAAGTGCTTAACCCTTATGGTGGCAGCCTTACCGGATGGTTCAATGAATTAAGATTTACGGCCTTAAGTTGGTTATTGATTGCTCCGCTAGTTTTTTTGCTGTTCAATCAAATGGCCGATTTGAATCGGTTTATTGCCTTTGTTCTATTTTTTTCATGTTTAGCCACGCTTTATGGCGTGAAACAACTGTATATAGGTTTAACAGCAGGTGAGCGGCAGTGGTTGGATGCCGGCAATAATGTAACGCATATCCTAGGGGGGAAACTACGGGCCTTTTCCATTTACTCAGACGCGGGTCAATTTGGAGCTTCGCAGGCAATTATGGCAGTAATTGCAATGGTATTGGCTATGGGGCCATTTTCAATCGTGAAGCGGTTTATTTTTGGAATAATTGCCTTGGTCATGTTATACGGTATGGCCATTTCAGGAACGCGAGGCGCTTTATTTGCCTTGGTATCGGGTTTGGCCTACGCCCTGTTTTTAAGTAAAAACTTTAAACTGCTGATTGTTGGAAGTGCTTTTGCACTGGGGGGCTTGGGCGTACTGAAATACACCACAATTGGTGATGAAATTTTTCAGGTGAGGAGATTGCGCAGTGCCTTGGACCCTAAAGATGCTTCCTTTAATGTAAGGATGGAAAACCAGAAAAAACTGAAATACTTGCTGAGAGATGAACCCTTTGGTGCAGGTTTAGGAATGAGCGGTATGAATGGGACTACGTATAATGCCGATAAACCAATTGCCAATATACAACCCGATAGCTACTGGGTAAAGGTGTGGGTAATGTATGGCATTGTTGGTCTGCTCATTTGGTTTGCCATCAATTCTTACATCATAGGCAAATGCAGTGGTATTGTCTGGAATTTAAAAGACCCCAAGCTCAAGACGAAAATGATTGCGCTAACTTCGGGAACGGTGGGCTGTTTTATTTGTAGCTATGGTAACGAAGTGATGAATGGATTGCCATCTTCTGTAATTATGTTTATGTCTTGGTCATTTGTGTTTATTTCACCTTGGTTAGATGAAAAAGCTAAAGAACTAAAAGCCGATGGAGATGATTTATAGCTTACTGGACATTTTGTTTTGGGTTTTGGGCATTTACCTGCTGCTCAACTGTTGCTATTTAGGCTTTTTCGCACTGGTAGGATTGTTCAACTTTCCTAAGTCAAAGAAAGAGGCTAATACCTATCGAAAAATGGCGGTGCTATTTCCTACCTATCAGGAAAATGTAGTAATTGTTGAAAGCGTTAAAACGGCTTTAAAGCATCAATATCCTGGCACTTTTGAGGTGGTGGTGATTGCGGATGGTTTACAATCTGAAACGATTGTTGAGCTTAAAGAGTTAGGGGCAAGAGTAATTGAAGTGTTCTTTGAAAAAAGTACCAAAGGTAAGGCCCTACAGTTTGCCATGAACCAATTGGCTAATGAAGGCTTTGAAATCGCTTTGGTGCTGGATGTAGACAATGTAATGAGCGAAGAATGCCTGCTTTATATTAATAGCACTTTTGAAAAAGGAAGCAAAGTGGTGCAGGCTCATCGTGTGGCCAAAAATATGGACAGTAGCTTTGCATTTTTGGATGCTTGTAATGAAGAAGTTAACAATCATATTTTCCGCAAAGGGCATGCCGTGGTGGGCTTATCTGCGGCACTTATTGGTTCCGGAATGGCTTTTGATTTTGAATATTTCAGGCATTTGTTAAACAACATTGGCGAAACAGTGGGTGAGGATAAGCAGCTCGACTTCATGATTGCAAAGGATAAAGTTGAAGTAACCTATTTGAACGATGTTTATGTATATGATGAGAAAATAGAGAATGCGAAAGTTTTTACCAAACAACGCACCCGTTGGATTGCTTCACAAATAGAGTTTTTAAAAAAATATGGTATCGAAGGCTTTGCGCAACTTTTTAAGGGTAATTTCGAATTCTTTAATAAAAGCTTACAAACCTTTTTGGTGCCAAGAATGTTGCTTTTGGCCTTACTATTTGTGATGGCTGTACAAGCATTTTTTAATCCATTTGGACCGTCGATGATATGCTGGGTAAGCTTGTTTCTAAGTCTTTGCCTTACTTTGGTCATTTCTATTCCTAGAAGATTTTATACAGATAAACGCCTGTATGTTGCCTTGTTTCAAATCCCTAGGGCAATGCTAGGCATGGTGGTGGCACTTTTCAGTATTGGCAAAGCCAAAAAATCATTTATGGTAACGCCTCATAATCATAAACCAGTAGAAAAAGAATCTCATTGATATGCCTTTAGAAATACTTGCCATTCCCGCTATCATTTTTGGAGTCCTCGGATTTATCAGGGGCTTAGGTGCGTATAAACGAGCAAACTATAACTCATAGAAAAATGGCGCTGATTGAAAATAGAGATTTTATTGTAGTTGGCCAACAGCCTTGGGATACCCCAATTGGGAGCAATTGTAAAGATTTGGCTTTAGAGTTTAGCAAGCACAACCGAGTGTTGTACATTAATGCGCCTTTAGATCGTCGAACAAAATTTCAGCAGGCCCACACCGAAGGTGTAAAAAAGCGTGTGCGTGTAATTAATGGACAAGAAGATGGATTGGAGCAAATAGGGCCTAATTTTTGGGTATACTATCCAGATGTAATCAACGAATCTATCAACTGGATGAAGCCTACCGCATTGTTCAGAATCTTTAATAAAATCAATAATAAAAGATTTGCAAAATCCGTTAAAAAGGCCATTCAACGGTTGGATTTTAAAGATTTCATCCTTTTTAACGATAGTGACATGTTCAGGAGTTATCATTTAAAAGAACTCTTGAATCCTGTTACCAGCATTTATTATTCCCGCGATAACTTATTAGCTACATCCTATTGGGGCAAGCACGGAAAACATCTAGAGCCGGAACTGATCAAGAAAAGTGATTTATGCGTAGCTAACTCAGTTTATTTGGCCAACTATTGTAAACAATATAACCCAAATTCTTTTTACGTGGGACAAGGTTGTGATTTTGATCTATTTAAAAACGACGACAGCGTTAAAGTTCCAGAAGGCCTTGATGCTTTTAAAAAGCCAATTTTAGGTTATGTGGGAGCTTTACTTTCTATCCGACTCGATGAAAATATTCTGCTGCACCTAGCTCAGCAAAAACCTGATTGGAGTATTGTGCTGGTAGGACCAGAGGATGAAGATTTTAAAAAAAGCAAGCTTCATGAAATGGAGAATGTACACTTCCTGGGATCGCAAAAGCCAGAAACACTACCGGCATATATTAAAGGATTTGACATTTGTTTAAATCCACAGGCTTTAAATCCGCTTACTATTGGCAATTATCCCAGAAAAATAGATGAATATTTGGCAATGGGAAAACCAACCCTAGCTACCAGAACCGAGGCCGTAGGTATTTTTGAAGACTATGTTTATCTTGCTGAAACTAAAGAGGAATACGTAACCCTAGCGGAAAAAGCTTTAGCAGAAAATACAACGGCTTTGGAAAACCAACGTATTGCTTTTGCGAAAACCCATACCTGGGAGAAGAATGCCGAAGAGATTTATAAAGCGATTAAAACTGTAGAATAATATTATAATTTGTCATTCCGGTGTTGGGAGGAATTTGAGAGATTCTTCGCTATGCTCAGAATGACAGTAAGAAGAGAAAACTCAGTGTCATTAACCAGCATTATTACTGTCAATTTTCATCAAGCAGAAGTAACCATAGATTTATTGAAATCTGTGGCAAAGTCATATAGCTCGTCCGAAGTAGAGGTGATTATTGTGGATAATGGCGCAAGTGAAAATAACGAAGCTGTTTTCCATCTCTATTTTGAAAACATCACTTACATCCAATCCAGAGAAAATTTAGGATTTGCGGGTGGAAATAATTTAGGGATTAAACAGGCCAAAGGTGATTATGTTTTCTTGTTGAACAATGATACGGAAATTCCAGAAGGATGTATAGAAACACTAATTAGCGAGTTAGAAGCAAATGAAAAAATAGGTTTACTATCACCGTTACTGCTTTACTTCGACCAAAAAGATTTGATACAATATGCAGGTTTCACACCTATGAATTATTTGGTCGCACGCAATGCATATATTGGACAGTTTGAGAAAAATGAAGGCCAATACCATAAAAGCTATGAAACTAGTTTTTGCCATGGAGCAGCGGTGATATGCCGTAAAGCGGATTTAGATCGAGCGGGATTAATGGACGAAACTTATTTCTTGTATTATGAAGAACTAGATTGGTGCGAAAAATTCAAACGTATTGGTAAGCAAATTTGGTTTACAGGCAAAACCTATATGTACCATAAGGAGTCCATTAGCGTGGGCAAAGCAAGCCCGTTAAAAATCTATTTCAATACCCGTAACAGAATGCTGTTTATTAGAAAGAATACGGGCTGGTTGAATACCATCTTGTTTGCTGTTTATTTCAGTGTAATTGCCTGCCCCAAAGCAGTATTGAAATTCTTATTGAACAAACAACCAGCATTGGCCAAATGCACCATTAAAGGCTTGCTTTGGAATTATACACATAGAAAAAATAGCAAGGATTTAGGGTATAAAATAAAGTAGGTATCTGTTTATTTTAATCTTTTCCAAACCGTAGCAAAGGCATACTTCGTAAACAAATACATAGATGTTAACAATCCTAATTTCTCGTTTTCTCTTAATAATTTCCAGGTGTAGCCAATTACTTTTAACTTATTGGCAGACACCGAACCTTTTCTAATTCGGTACAAAACCAAAGCTTCATTAATACCGTGCCCTATCACAGATTTTTTGAATAAATCTAGCCAGAATATCCAATCCTCGTGGCCGGCTTTTTTGAATTTTAAATCACCAATGATACTCCTTAAGGTTAGGGAAGTGGAAAAAATAATCAAATTGTGAAACAGCAGTCGTTTATAATTTATGATATCGGGAGCCGCTATCTTTCTAGAAATAATATTTCCTTCCTCGTCAATTCTGTGATAAGCGCAGAAAGTCATGGATAGGTTCTGGTCTTCCATGTAGGCCACCTGTTTTGCTAACTTTTCCTTCAACCAAATATCATCGCTGTCTAAAAAAGCCACGTATTTACCATTAACATGTTCCAAGCCCACATTACGGGCATTGGCCACACCACCGTTTTGCGGTAACCTAACTAATTTAATGTTGTGATGTTGTTGTGCAAAGCCTTCTACTATTTCGAAGGTATTATCTTTCGAGCAATCATCAATCACAATCAGTTCCCAATTTGGGTAAGTCTGCTCCAATACGGATTGAAGTGTTGGGACAATGAAATCGGCCGAATTATAACAAGGTGTGATGATAGATACAAGGGGTTCTAAGCTCATAAAATTCTAGTCTACAAAACAAAAATCAATAACAAAATAAACACAATTTATTGTAAAACGAGTTAAGTTTAACCATAAAACGAGTACTTTAGCAAAGCTGTTTTTAGGTATGGATAAAAGACGTTTCGTTGTCAACTTAGTTTCGAACTTTTTTAGCGCACTTTCGGGCGTTGGTATCTCGTTTTTTCTAACACCTTACATCGTAGAGCATTTAGGCAAGGAGGCCTATGGTTTCTTTCCATTATCAAATAATTTTGTGATGTACGCCGGCATTATCACTACGGCATTGAACTCCATGTCGAGCCGATATATTACCATCAGCTTGGAAAAGAAAGATATCAAGGAGGCAAACACCTATTTTAATTCAGTACTTTTTGGCAATATCTTCATTTCACTGGGGTTTGTTTTAGTGAGCGCTTTGTTTTGCCTCTTTATCGATAAAGTGCTGGATATTCCAATAGCCTTGATTCATGATGTAAGACTGTTATTCATTTTTATCCTCTTCAGTTTGGTCATTAATGTTTCCTCCGCCGTTTTTCAAGTAACTGCATTTGCATTAAACCGTTTTGATAAGCTGGCTTTCATTAACATTATTTCCAACGTGCTCAAATTGGGGGCAATCATCCTACTGTTTTATTTTTTTACTCCCAAAATTTACTTTCTGGGAGTAGTTACTGCGGTTACTGCAATTTATATGTTTATTGCTAATTATAGGCTTACCAAAAAATTGCTCCCCGAAGTGCAGATAGGATGGTCTTTTTTTTCCAAAAGTGCCCTGTATGTAATTGTAGGGTCTGGTATTTGGAATTCTATAATGGCCATGGCAAATGTGGTAAACACACAGTTGGACTTATTGATTGCCAACCATTTTTTTGGCGCATCTGGCATGGGCTTCTTATCCCTTACTAAATTTATTCCCAATGCTATTTATATCCTTTTAGGGATTATTGTTCCCATATTTTTGCCTGAAATGTTAAAAGCCTATGCCAATAATGATATGGGCAAGCTTAAAAAAACCTTAGATCTTTCTTTTAAAGCGATTTTCTTGGTGGTTTTGGTTCCGCTATCGGTGTTTTTTGTTTATGGCGAGGTATTTTTTAGACTTTGGCTTCCTACCCAAGATGCACATGCTTTGCACGTTTTATCAGTAATAACCTTGGTACCTTTCATTGTGCACGGTACGATAGAAACTGTTTATCATGTTTTTGTGATTACCAATAAGTTGCGCATCGCTTCTTTTTGGGGCATTTTTATCTCTATTTTTAATTTTGTTCTGGTCATCATCCTTTGTAAATACAGTTCTTTAGGCGTTTATTCCATCCCAGTTGGAGCGCTGGTTAGTGGTGTGATTAGCCATTTGACATTTACGCCGTTGTATGCTGCTTACTGTTTACAAGAGAGTAGATGGTACTTCTTCAAAAAAATTGTGAGGGGGCTTGCGGGCTTTTCTTTATTGATCGCATTAAGCTATGGTTGGAAACAGCTTAACCTGTTCGTGGTAGATACCTGGCTCATGTTCATCATTAATTGCGTGGTCATTGGTTTGGTACTATTGGTGGTTACTTTCTTTATGAATTTCGACCACAGTACAAGAGCAGATATTTTTAGAAAAATAAGACAAAAAGTAAATATATGATACCTAAGATTTTACATTATTGTTGGTTTGGAAACGGCGAGATGCCCGAGTTGGCGCTCAAGTGTTTGGAATCTTGGAGAAAGTATCTGCCAGATTACGAAATCATAGTTTGGAACGAGAAGAATTTCGATGTAGACATGTATCGATTTGCTTCTGAAGCCTATAAGGAAAAGAAATATGCCTTTGTGGCCGATGTTTGCCGTTTGTATGCGCTTAAAAATATGGGTGGAATTTACCTTGATACGGATGTAGAGTTTTTACGCCCCCTAGACGAACAGATATTAAAGGACAAAGCTTTTACGGGCTTCGAGGATAATTTGTTATTGTCGTCTGCCATTATGGGCAGCGAAAAAAACGGAAAGTGGATCAATGATCTGCTCCCATATTACGATAATCGCAGTTTTTACCTTAAAGATGGCAGCCATGATGTTAATCCAAATACGGAAATCATTACTGCTTTTATGAAAACGAAGAAAAATGTACAGATTAATAATACTTTTCAGCGGCTGGAAGATTATTGTACCATTTATCCTAGTGATTATTTTTGCCCCAAAAGCTGGAAAACTTTAAAGATTAAACAGACCGAAAATACTTATTGCATCCATCATTTTGCTGGCTCTTGGCTACATACCAAACAAAGCTTAATTGGTAAACTGGCTAATTTTTTGTTAGGAAAAAGAATTGCGAATGCTTGGTCTGAAAAATATCGAGGCAAGAAAAATGCTAAGTAAACACTACCTATAACCAGAAATTAAGCTCATGATACCTAAGATTATTCATTATTGTTGGTTTGGACGAGGAGAGATGCCCGAATTGACACTCAAATGCCTCGATTCTTGGAAAAAGTACCTGCCAGAATATGAAATTATGCTTTGGAACGAAGACAACTTTGATATCAATAGTTATTCCTATGTCGTGGAAGCTTACAAAGAAAAAAAGTATGCTTTTGTGGCCGATGTCTGTCGTTTGTATGTGTTAAAAGAAATGGGTGGGCTTTATTTGGATACCGATGTGGAATTCATCAAGCCTTTGCCAGATAAATTTTTAGACGATATCGCTTTTACCGCGTTTGAAGACCAATTGGTTTCTGCAGGTGTAATTGGAAGTGTAAAAAATGGAGAGTGGATTGGTAATTTGCTTTCCTTTTATGATGATAAAAGTTTTTACAAGACAGATGGTAGCTTAGATGTTAATCCAATCACAGAATTAATCACCGATTTTTTATCCAAAGAAAAAGGCGTGCAGGCTAACAATACCTATCAAAAAGTAGATGGCTACTGCACCATTTATCCAAGCGAGTATTTCTACCCTAAAAGTTGGAAAACCTTAAAAATGAATATTACCCCAAATACCTATTGCATTCATCATTTTGCAGGTTCTTGGATCGATCATAATTACACCTTGCTAGGTAAAATCGCCAATTGGCTTCTAGGAAAAAGAACTGCCGAACGTTGGTCGGCAAAATATCGAAAAATTAAACCTCGTAAATAGCCTAAAGCCCTTTTACCCAATTCGATAAATCCTCAATCACCCTTTGTTCCACATTGGCTGGCTTTTGATATTGTAAGGCATTTCCCTTTTCTTCCTGTTGGCTAAAAAGATGGTTAAAGTCTGGATATAATTTAAAAGCGACGTTATTCCCTGTTAATGCCTCTTTCCATAGGTTATAATCCGTTTCGGTGACTTGAAAATCATAACCACCTTGAATTACGAAAATGCGTTGTTTCAAAGTTTTAGCTGTTTCTACTTGGTTATAGTTGTTTAGGTCAACCCAATAGCTTGCTGGTAATCCCAAGAAAAGAGAATCTGGCTTCATTTTCCCAAGTTTGGTAAACCTTGTTTTTTCTATTTCAGTAATGGCATTATCAAGCGATTTTTGTAGCACTCCTGAGGTGTCTTTACTTTGCGATACCATGTATTTGTTTTGCTCAATGATCAAATCGGTAAGCTTGCGAGCCGGAGCCGCTGCCATAATAATACCTTTCAAATCCGGTGCAAGCGTAGCGATACGGGGAGCAAGCATTCCGCCCAAGCTATGGCCCAATACGTAAATGTTTTTAAGGTCTGCCCCTTCAATGGTTTTTGCCAAAGCAATCGCTTGTAAGGCATCATCCAACACCTCTTCCTTAGCGGTGAAAGCTTTACCAAACTCACTAGGGTAAATCAAGGTTCTTTTTACGTAACGAACAGAAGCAATACCATTTGCCGCTAAACCTGCTGCAATATCTTTAAAAGGCTTGTTAGGACCAATGGTTTCATCCATATCATTAGGTCCTGAACCATGTACCAATACTACTACGGGAAAGCTATTACCATCTTTAGGTACAGTGATTACTGCCGCTAACTGATGTCCAGGAAATTGGATATAGGTAGATTTTTCTTTATACAAAGTAGAATCCGCATAGCCTGGAGACCTATAGGTAACCGCTTTCGGCGGCAAGTGCATACCTACCAGTTTTTCTGATTTATCAAAAACCAGCACAAAATCTTGATTGTCATACTGGAATTCTCCACTTACAGTGACTGCATAATATTCGCCTTGGGCTTTACTGCCAGTAGCATCAATTGCCTTAACTTTCCCAAGCCTGTTTTCTAAACCTGTCCAAAACTGTTTTAGATTTTCTGTAGTAACCTTTGTTTTGCCTTCTTCTGAGAAATAGCCATGAGCTTCCTCAAATTTGCCAGCAGCAAATAAATCAAAAAAGGTATTGGCCTTGCCAAATAAGCTGAAAACATTTTGTGAAAAGGCGTTTAGCGTAAAAGCGGCTAAAACAAGTAGTAAAAAAATCTTCTTCATCAGTAACTATGAAATTCTGTAATAAGCGATAAAGCCAAATGTACTATTTTTTACAAAAAGTCAACGTAGTTTTTAGTTAGAAGAAAAAGTATTTTGCCACAAATGCACAGATAATATTTATGGGAATTGAGAAATTAAAAATATCTGTGTATTTGTGGCTGGTAATGGTTGAGTTCGAGAAGGCTACAATAGCTCCGACTCTAAAGTAATGTCTGTGTTTAGCAACTTCGAAATTGGGCAATTTGCTTTGGCATCGGCTACTAATTCATCAAATTTTTCTTTTGATAAACCTTCGGCTTTTACTTTAACCACTAAATGGATATTGTCAATAGCGCCTTTCTCAGGATTAAGATTCACAGTAGCTTTAGTTTCAATGCTTTCAGGAGTAATATTTTCTGCCGAAATGTTAAAGCTCAGTTTCATGCTAAAGCATCCTGCATGTGCAGCAGCTACCAATTCTTCAGGGTTGGTACCTGTGCCTTCTTCAAAGCGGCTTTTAAATGAGTATTGTGTGTCTTGTAGGGTAGTGCTTTGTGTGGTTAAAGTACCTTTTCCGTCTTTACCAGTGCCGTTCCATACGGCGGTTGCGTGTCTTTTCATCTGTTTTAAATTTAATGGCTTGCACTAAGATAAGTGCTATGTATCAAATTAATGTTGTTGCGAGGTTAATTGTTTTCATAAATTTAACTTTATTTGTCAAATTCATTACGATGACTCCAAACGAAACCCTTATCCATCAGTTTTATACCGCATTCCAACAAAAGGATGTGAAGACCATGCAAGATAGTTATGACGATGGTGCCGTTTTTAACGATGCTGTTTTTGTTAATCTTGATGCCCAACAAGTAAGAGCCATGTGGCAAATGCTGTTATCAAGAAGCGGAGATATGGTGATGAGTTTTAGGAATGTTAAAGAAGAGGATGATAAGGTAACAGCTTATTGGGAAGCTCAGTATACATTTACTGCCACGGGTAAAAAGGTAGTCAATAAAATTGATGCCGAGTTTCAGATTAAGGATGGGAAAATCATTAAACATACCGATGCCTTTAATTTCCACAAATGGGCTAGGCAGGCTTTTGGTAGCGGTGGATTATTACTAGGGTGGACAAACGTTTTCAAAGAAAAAGTTCGTCAAACAGCAAAGAAAAAATTAGAGGAATATATGCAGAAACTTAGTCGACAGTAACCGTTAATCCTTCTTGTTGCAAGATTTTTCGATAGACTTCCATCTCAGTGAAAGAACCTTCCAAAATGGCACATTTACCTTCGTTATGCACTTTCCAAGCGATTTTTTCAGCTTGGTTTTCGCTGTAGTCCAGATAGCGCATCATGCACCAAATCACATGGTCGAAAGTATTCACATCGTCATTCCATAGAATTAAACGGTGTATCGTTTTCAACGAAGTTAGAATCTCCTCAAGGGTAAAGGTTTCTTCCTGAGTTTGTGTTGACATGCCACAAAAATACAAATAGATTTACGAATTACGATTTTAGATTTACGATTTGGTGAGAAACTGTGCAGTACAACTTGGCAATAGCTCTTTGATGATACAATCGTCGTTCATCAATCTAAAATCGTAAATTGACTATCTTTGTTAATCAAACCACCTCATATGTATAGGACAAAAATTGCTGGAATAGGCCATTATGTGCCAAAAAACGTGTACACTAATAATGATTTGTCACGGTTTATGGAAACCAGTGATGAATGGATTCAAGAACGCACGGGTATCAAAGAGCGTCGTTTCGCCGACAGGTTCGAGGAAACAACTACTACCATGGGCATTGAAGCTGCTAAAATAGCGATGGAAAGGGCGGGTGTAACCACAGAAGATATTGATTTTATCATTTTCGCTACCCTTAGTCCCGATTATTATTTCCCGGGCTGCGGTGTGTTGTTACAGCGTGAAATGAAAATGAAGGAAGTAGGAGCGTTGGATATTAGGAATCAGTGTTCGGGCTTTGTTTACGCACTTTCAGTGGCCGATCAGTTTATAAAAACGGGGATGTACAAAAATATTTTGGTGGTGGGTAGCGAGAAGCATTCTTTCGCCATGGATTTTGAAACTCGTAGCCGCAATGTTTCCGTAATTTTTGGGGATGGAGCTGGGGCAGCGGTGTTACAAAGAGCCGATAAGGAAGGCCAAGGGATTTTAAGCACTCATTTGCACAGTGACGGTGCCGATGCGGAGATTTTAGCCATGCATTACCCTGGAGCGCATGCTAATAAATGGTTAAAAGATAAGCCAGCCTTTCCTTCACAAGAATTGGGCGGCTTGTTTATGACTACTGAGCAATTGGAAAGCGGTGCTGCTTTGCCGTATATGGATGGCCCTGCGGTGTTCAAAAAAGCAGTGGTGAAATTTCCTGAAGTAATCAATGAAGCCCTAGCTGCTAATCATTATACCGCAAAGGATATTGATTTGTTAGTGCCACACCAAGCCAATTTGCGCATCAGCCAATATGTACAGCAATTAATGGGCTTACCAGATGAGAAGGTGTTTAACAACATTCAAAAATACGGCAATACCACAGCAGCTTCTGTACCTATTGCCTTAAGCGAAGCATGGGAAGCAGGAAAAGTTAAGGAAGGCGATTTGGTTTGCTTGGCTGCATTTGGTTCAGGATTTACTTGGGCAAGCGCATTAATTAAATGGTAAATGCGGGTTTCGAGTTATCTGTTTAAAGTTGCGGGATTAAGCTCACAACATATAACTCATAACCCATAACAACACAAATAAAAAATGTTCAAAATAGGAGATTACGTTCGTTTTATAGATGAGAAAAGAGAAGGCTATGTGACTAGTGAAATAGATGAGCATACGGTTGGCGTTACAGATACCGATGGGTTTGAAATACCCGTAGCTAAAGCTAACTTGACTTATGTGCATGGTCATTTTAGCAATGCCGATACCAGCAATAATGCTATGCCTACTAAGCAAGTAGATGAGAAATTTGTAGAAGACGGCATTTATTTAGCAGTTGCCGAAGACAGTAAAGCTTCAGTAGTGGCGCATTTTACGTTGCTGAACCAAACTTCTTACCAGTTGTTATTTACTTTAAAAACCGAAAAAAGCGGAATTTATAAAGGGGAATTTGCGGGGGTAGTGCAACCAAAAGGTAAAGTACAAGTTTACACCGCCAATTTGGGCGATTTGGATAACTGGCCAAATTTTACTTTTCAAGCCTTATACTTTACTACCTCCAATCAAAAGCCTAAATCTCCATTACAGTTGGATAAACGTTTTAAGTCAAAAGACTTTAGTGGAGCTAAAAGCCAAATCACCGAAATCAATAAATTTGGATGGTTGATAAGATTGGATGAACCGGCGTTGGTGGTAGATGCAAAGAAATTAAAGGAAAGCTTTTTCACACCTAAGGAAGAAAGACCAAAAATAGCTAAGCCAGCCAGCGAGGTAGATTTACATATTGAGAAGTTACGCGATGACCATCATTTCCTCTCGCAAAGCGAAATCTTGGAAGCTCAATTGGCCAAATTTCAAGAAGTTTTAGATGCCGCCATTGTACATCAAATGCCTTCCATTGTGTTTATTCATGGGGTGGGGAACGGAACGCTTAGGCATCATATTCATCAAAAGATTAGCAAGCACCCTCAGGTACGCACTTTTATGGATGCCCGTAAAGAGAAATTTGGTTATGGTGCTACAGAGGTGGTTTTTAAGGTGTAAAAATAAAAAGCTGGATGTTAAGCCCAGCTTTTATCATTATCCAAATAATTCTTCTTTAACGCCCGTTAGTCCCAAGCCTGGTAATGAGTTAAGCATATATTTGCCATTTTCAAAGTCAGGTTGGTCAAAAGGATTGTTAATGGTCAAAAAAGGACCGTCTAAATCAGCCCAATCGCAAAGAGGAGCTAAATGCGCACCCGCTAAAGTCGCTATAGAAGTTTCGCTCATGCAACCAATCAGTACTTTCATGCCCAGCTGACGTGCTTTTAAAATGGTCTGGTGGCCTTCGTACATGCCAGTGCTCTTCATTAACTTAATATTGATGCCGTGATAGGCACCTTTCAATGAATCTAAATCAGAGAGGCGTTGCATGGCTTCGTCGGCTAAAATTGGAATTGGGCTGCGCTCGGTTAACCAAGCATTTCCTTCTAAATTATTTTTGTCCATCGGTTGTTCAATCAACACTACACCTTTATCGTGTAACCAATAAATCAGATCAATCGCTTTTTTTCGCTCGTTCCATCCTTGGTTCGCATCTACATAGAGTGGCACATTGGTCACACTGCGGATGGTTTCAATAATTTCCCTATCATTATCTCGGCCAAGCTTCACTTTTACCACTTTAAAGTCTTTGGCATCTTCTAGTTTCTTCTTTAAAACTTCAGGCGTATCTATGCCCACAGTAAAAGAAGTTACAGGCATTTTAGCGGGATCTGCACCAAATATTTCGTAACAAGGTTTGTTCAACAACTGACCATTTAAATCATGAAGTGCAATATCAATAGCAGCTTTTATCGCCGGATTTCCTGTAGCCAAACTGTCTAGATAGGCATTGATGGCTGCAAAGTCAAACGGAAATTTAAATTGGCTCCAGTCTACTTTTTTCAAGAAAGCGTTAGCACTTTCATAGCTTTCACCCATATAAGGTACCATGCTGGCTTCGCCATAGCCCACTTTTCCTTCATGCTCAACTCTTAATAAGAATAACGGTGTGCTAGTTCTCGTAAATTTAGCAATGGCAAATGGGTGTTTCAACTCAAGTTCAAATTCCTTGCAACTAATTTTCATCTTTAATCGTCTAAATTATTAAAAGGTTTACAGCCTTGCAGTATATTTGTTAACGCTAATATAATGGCCATGAATTCTATTTCAAGATTACGTTATTTTCTTTACTTATCCATATTATTTGTTGGATGTACCACCGGAAAAAATGCTTTACAAAAAGGCGATTATGATGCGGCAGTTTCTAAAGCTGTTGATCGATTGAGAAGCTCTCCGCAAAATAAGGAGGCCATGCAAGTTTTACCCGTAGCGTTTGACTTGGCTGTTAAAACCCATCTAAGAAAAATTGATGAGGCTAAAGTTTCTGCGGATGCGCTGAAATGGGAGAATATCATGTATCGTTACCAAAAAATAAACCAATTGAGCGACGAAGTAAACGCTTGTCCAAGTTGTTTAAATCTGGTTCCCAATCCTCCAAAATATGTAAATGAATTTGAAGATTCTAGATATAAGGCGGCAGAGGCACGTTATTTAATGGGCGAACGTTTGTTGAGAGAAAATAACAGACAGAGCGCAAAAATGGCGTATCAGCATTTTGTAAAAGCCCAAAGTTTGTATCCATCTTTAAAAGGAGTTAAAGAAAAAATTGAAGATGCTTATTGGGCTGCCGTATTAAAAGTGGTGGTGCAACCAGCAATCATCAATAGCAATACCTATAAGTTAAGTAATCAATATTTCCAGCAGCAGATCGCCAATTATTTGGCTACCTATAAAGGGAATACCTTTGTGAGATTTTATTCTGAAGGGGAAGCTGCGGCGCAAAATGTAAGGGCCGATCAATTAATAGAACTCCATTTTGACGATTTTATAGTGGGTCAAACTTACGTGAAAGAAAGGGTAGAAAAACTAAAAAGAGATAGCGTAGTGATTGGCGAAAATAGACAGGGTAAGATTTATGGCACCGTAAAAGCGACTTATTGCGTGTTTGAAAAACAAGTTTCGTCTTCAGGTTTATTGAACTTTGCCATCGTAGATTTAAACACCAACAAGCTTTTACGTAATCAAAAGATAGCAGGAACCTATGTTTGGAAAGACCTTTGGGCTTCGTTTAGAGGAGATGAGAGGGCATTGGATAAACAGCAATTAGCACTTACTAGAAAAAGAGAAATAATGCCTCCGCCTCCAGGAAATTTGTTTGTGGAATTTACCAAACCAATTTATGCGCAGCTGGTAGACCATATTACTTCGTTTTACAGCAGGTATTAGTTTAATTTTGAATGATTAAATGTTGAATGATAAAATAAGTTTATCGATTGATGTCCCTGCTCGCAGGAACTAACCAGTTAAACAATTTTTCATCAGTTCACCATCTTTAATATGACAATAAAACAATTACTCCCTTGGCAATTATTGTTAATATTGCAGCGATGAACCATAGTCTTTATAATCCTTTTAATACGTTCGATTTTAGAAACGACAAGTGCTTTTTAAGTGGTAGTTCAACTTCGCCTTTGGCTGTTAGAGTACTGCCTGATTGGTTGTTGAATATGGCCAAACTTACCGGCGACGAACAAATTAAATTGCTGGACGAAAGTATAAGGAACTATAAAAGCTTAGTGGTCCCTGTTAGTGCAGAGGTCTATGCAGAAAACATCTTGCCTTTGGAGCAAAAAATCGAGGTGGCTTTTGAACAAGGTTACAAAGGTGTTTCAGCTTTGTCAGAAATAGACCTGTTCCATTGGGTTGGCAAATTGATGTATAGCTTTTTATATATCGAAATGCAGGGCGCCATTCGTTTGAAGCAGTTAAGTGGCGACGGCATGAACATGTCGCAAGGGTTGATGCATAAGTTTGGTAACTTACATTTAATGCTGCAAGGTATTTTCAGGGAAGTTGAATTTGAGGACTTTAAACCGTGGTCTATAGTAGTAGTCCCTTTAGAAAATACAGATACGGCGTTTAGCTTTCGAGATGAAATCAATACGCTAATATTCTCTTTAAAATTTAAAGATTTTGGAATTGTGGCCTGCTTACAGGATAACGGGACCAATAAAAGGTATCATCAACAATTGCTCGATTTTATTAAAGATAAACCCTTAAGTGATCAGCAGTTTGAGGAAGTAGCAGCTCGCTTCTTTTATTCAGCTTATCTGTTTAATCGCCTGCCAGAATATAATGTAATTGAAGCAAATGACATTGCTTATATTGACCCAATGCCATTAAGAGGGATTCAAAACAAACCCATTTTCGACGAATGGCAGCATAAAACTTACGGACAGGTCTTGGAAAACTTCTGGAAGCCTTATGGTCTTACTTTGTTCGAAATCATTAAAGACCCTAGAGCACCGTTGAGCTTTTTTGAAGAGCCATTACTTCCAGATGCTGGATAACTGGTTTAAGAAGTGAGCGATGATTCCAGGAACAAGAATTACCGTTAAAATTAACCCCGTTATAGCGCCAAAAAAGTGTGCATCATGGTTGATGTGGTCCCTAGCATTTTTGGACATGTACATACAATACGCTAAGTAAAGCACACCAAATAAAATAGCTGGCATAGGGATAAACATTACTAAAATTAGATTTAGCGGATCAAACAAAATATAACTGAAAAGTATCGCACTAATGGCTCCTGAAGCTCCCAAACTGCTATATCTATAATCGTCCTTATGTTTAATCGCAGTAGGGATGTCGCTCACAATCAAGGAAACAAAATACAGCACCGCAAATTGCCAATGGCCTATCATGGCTTCTAACCTAAAAGCAAAGAAAAAGAAGGTAAACATGTTGAAAAACAAGTGCATCCAATCTGCATGAATAAGCCCACTGGTAATAAACGTGTATAACTTGCCACCTTTCGCTAAGCTATAGGGGTGCAACATAAATTTGCCGAATAGCTGATTGTTGTTAAAAGCATAGAGGCTGGTTGCAATGGTGAAAATAAAAATGATGGAGGCCACGGGAGCCATGTTCCAGTATTCTAATGCCATATTAGTTTTTAGTTGTTATTTTAAAAAATCACGTCACTGCGAGGCACGAAGCAATCTTATAAATAATTTAAAGGAGAAACTCTCGCTTTAAGATTGCTTCGTGCCTCGCAATAACGAAAATCTTATTATTTAATCTCTAATTTAATTTCCTTCGTAAGCCGTCCAACAGGATAGCGCATAAAAGTCGGCTCAAAATAATCAGAATTTTTGTAAACAAACTCCAATTGTGCATAAGCACTTTTAGCAAAATCGGTATTTTTTGCTTTCTCTTCTTCCAATCTTTGTCTTAAAGAAGGATTTTTTTGTAGCAGCTGCGCAGCGGTATCTTCAAAAATATAAGAGGAAAAATGCTCTTTCTGTCCCAAAATAGAATCGAAAAGATTCCAGTTAAAAAAAGAATCTGGTGCTTGAGGTTCCAAAGTTTCTACAATGTAGCGATTGGTTTTTTGGTCCACATAAACAATATAATCCCCCTCATAACAATTGATAGTATGCTGCTTTGGTTCTACTTTCACCGCTGAGTGTAAATAGTGTCCCTCAAATGGCTTCTGAGCAGTTTTGAAGTCGGAGATATAGTACATCTCAAGTTCGAGTTTTACATCCTTTTTCAGTTGGCTAACTTTAACATTGTTGAGTTTCAATAGTTCAATTACTTTAGACCAAGCTTTGGGGATAACATAAGCGATAGGTTTTTCAACGGTTAAAGAAGGTTCAAAATTATTCCATTGTTTGATGGTTTTGGTATAAGGTTCATTTCTGTCGTAATATAACCTTTCCAATCCACTCACTTCGCTGGGCTTGTACTTGGCGGCATAACCTTTAAATTCTATCTCATCAAATTGATCCCTGTTCAGTTTCCAATCTAAAGTGAACTTATTTTTTGAAGCAGTTTCCTGATCTGCCTTTTTCTTGTTTTGACCAATTTGATGAGCATCGCGTTCTACCAAATGAATATAAGTTTCAAGTAGCTTGTAAGTTGACTCCACCCTTTGGTCATAAGGTTTTAGCATATGGGTTTCGGGCATAAAGCCTATGGTATTGTGCAATGCCGCATAACCTGTGCTGTAACGGGGGCTTTCCATAAAACCAGAAATGCCATTGTCGGGAGTTTCTTTAATTGAATTGACATAAGGAATCAATTCAAAGCCCTTGGCCTTCATTTCCTTGTATAGATAGGGCAGCATTGTTTGCGTGAGGTAACTTGATAATGTAGAATTCAGCTTATCCTTTTGCGTAGGAATTAAGGTCATGGTATACTGATAATCGGCCCCGTTACTGGTATGCGTGTCCACAAAAATTTCAGGTTGCCAGATGTTGAAAATCTGCTGAAATGCTACTGAGTTTTTTGAATCAGTTTTAATGAAATCGCGATTAAGATCATAGTTTCTACTATTCCCCCTGAAACCATAAGCTAGCGGACCATTTTGGTTTGCTCTTGAGGTACTTGTTCTGTTAAAGCTGCCGTCAATATTGTAAACTGGTATGATGCAGATGACAACATTTTTGGGTAATTGCTGTTTGTTGAGCAGATCTCTAGCCAGCATCATACTGGCATCAATGCCCTCCGGCTCTCCCGGGTGGATTCCGTTATTGATCAACAGCACACGCTTGTCCGCTTGCCTTATTTTAGCAACATCAAAAATACCATCCTTGTTAAGCACTAACAAATGCAAAGGTTTACCGAAATCTGTTTCTCCGTAGATAATCAGCTTAGCTTGTTTATTAAACTTCTCGGCAAGTTTTTGGTAATAGGCAATAGCCTCGTTATAGGTTGCGGTCGCTTTTTTTTGACTAGCCTCGTATGGAGTTAATTGTGCAAAAGCAGTCATTGTGATACAAATAAGTAACAAAAGAAAATATACTCTCATCATAAATGATTTAAGTATAAAAATAGCTTTTGTTTCTTTAAGATAATGACTGTATCCAAAATTTTGGATAAGAATTGTCAGAAAAGCTAGCGAATGGTTTTGGTGGTAACGCCCTTAGCGCCAAAAGTATATTTAAAGCCTACAGAAAGGAAATTATAGATGTCATTTCCTTTGTTTTTAAAGGGAGGAGGCGAATTGTAGCCATCTAGGTTGTCTCCAAAATCCATAGTGGTTTGATAGTTGACATTTAAAATGTATCTAATATCTCCCCACCCATCAGGAAAATAAAAATCAATGCCAACATTAACAGGAACAATAAGGCTTTTAGCTTTAGAATTGCCAGGGAATATATAGCCTGTACTGGGTTGTGTCCTAACAGCATCATTATTGTTAAGAATCATGCCTACACCTGTGCCTAAGTAAAAGCCTTTAGTATAATTTAAGAAATCGCTGTAATAGAAATCGGTAATTTCCCCTGCCCGAAATTTAACATTAGCGGTAACAGTTGTATAAGAGTTTGAAAAAGATTTTTGATGACCACGCTCGCCTTCAAAATCTTTTCCTTTTAAGATGCCATGTTGAATTTCAAGACCTGAGGTAATAAAAGGAGAAAAGTAGTAATCAAGATACATTGCTCCGGCATAGGCAAATTTCCCTTCTTGAACATCACTAAAAGTATAAGTTCCGCCGCCACCGATACCCCCACTTAACCTATAAAAATTTGATTGCCCAAATGCTGTAACTGTAAGAAAAATCAGTGATAAAGCTAAGTAACGTTTTTTCAAGTTGTTATGGATTAAGTGCTTACTTTGCAAAAGTATAATCTTTATTCAAAATAATAAATAATATCTTTGAATTTATGCAAGATATAGAAATAAATGCTGTTTCTGTAACCGAGAGGTTCATGAAATATGTAAAAATAGACACTCAATCTGACGCTTCCTCACCAACCACTCCTTCTACGGCTAAACAAAAAAATCTAGGTAAAATTTTAGCGCAAGAACTGCTAGAATTAGGTTTAAGCGATGCGCATTTAGATGAACATGGATATGTCTATGCAACTATTCCATCCAATACGGATAAAAAGGTGCCAGTAATCTGCTTTTGCTCGCATATGGATACTTCTCCAGATAGCAGTGGTGAAAATGTGAAACCTATTATCCATAAAAATTACCAAGGTGAGGATTTGGTTTTGCCTGATGACCCAACCATCATTTTGAAAATGGCGGAACATAAAGATTTGAAAAATCAGATTGGCCATGATATCATTACGGCGAGCGGAACAACTTTGCTTGGCGCAGATAATAAAGCAGGTGTTTCCGAAATTATGGAAGCTGCTACCTACCTTACGCAGAACCCTCAAATTAAACATGGAACCATCAAGATTTTATTTACGCCAGATGAAGAAATTGGTAGAGGGGTAGATAAAGTGAATTTGGAAAAATTGGGAGCTGAGTTTGCCTATACAATAGATGGTGAAACTTTGGGCTCTATTGAAGATGAAACTTTTTCTGCTGATGGTGCTAAGTTGATTATCAAAGGAGTAAGTGCGCATCCTGGATTTGCTAAAGGAAAAATGGAAAGTGCCATTAAAATTTTGGCAGAAATTATTGATACGCTTCCAAAAGATAAGCTCAGTCCAGAAAGTACTTCTCAAAAAGATGGTTTTATCCATCCGGTTGGAATTAGTGGAAATGTGGAGCAAGCGGAAGCAAATTTTATTCTTCGTGATTTTGATAATGATTTATTAAAATCCCATGGTGAAACATTGGAGAAGATTGTGAAACAAGTGCTTACAGCTTATCCAAAATCGACTTATAGCTTGACGATTAAAGAGCAATATCGTAATATGAAGCGGGTGCTGGATAAATATCCTCAAATTATGGCTAATGGTATTGAAGCTTTAAAAAGAGCGGGGCTTAACCCTGTAACCCGTAGCATCCGTGGTGGTACCGATGGTTCTCGTCTATCTTTTATGGGATTACCTTGTCCAAATATATTTACAGGTGGACATGCTTTTCATGGTAAACAAGAATGGGTTGCTGTACAGGACATGGTAAAATCTGTAGAAACTATTGTCCATTTGGTGCAAGTTTGGGAAGAAAGAAGTTAATATACGAATGACGATTTTAGATTTACGATTTGCTAGCTTTAATTATGCATTAGTGCTTTTCAATCATAAGTCGTAATTCTAAAATCGTAAATTACAAAGTAAGTTGAGCCAAGTATTGGTCCTGCTCATCCACATAAACAATTTTACAATTCCAGCCGTACTGTTTACTTAAACGTTGCAGTGTGGTTGGGTCAATGTAAAGCCAATTGAACCAATTGCCTTTTTGTTTTTTGTACTCATAACAATAGCTGATTTCACCAAAGTATTGATGCGTAGGCATTGGTAAATCATCATACAGATAGGAAATATCCGAACTGTCAAATAATAATTGCCCTTTTTGACTGAGAAGGTTTTTTGCATTTTGCAGCAGAAGCTCAAAACCTGCTAGTGTACCAGTTAAGCCTATGCCATTCATCATGAACAGTAAGGTATCATACTTATCTGAAATAGTAAAGAAATCTTGAAGTAAAGGCTTTTTGACACCACGTTCTTCCATAATTTGGACTGCTATGGGGGAAATATCGATAGCAGTAACGTCTAAACCTTTTCTTTCCAATAATAGCGCATGACTACCTACGCCTGCACCTACATCTAGCACTTTCCCTTTACAGAGGCCTAAAGCTTTCAGTTCAATTTCAGGCATATCCTCTTCATTCCTAAAGAAAACCTCTATAGGCATTTCTTCAGGTTCATCATAGGAATTATGTAGCCATAAAATCTCGGCTTTGCCTGTTTGATGATAATCTAAAAGGGCGTTTCCGTAAATATCCATTTTCAAAGATACGGAAATGCAAACGTCATTGCGAGGTACGAAGCAATCTCTAATAATTGGATAGATTGCTTCGTACCTCGCAATGACGGAAGAGCTTAACTAAGCTTTCATTTTATCTGCTTTGTCTTTTGCCATTTCGGCGATACCAGCAAGTTTGTCTTTCGATTTATCAAAAAGGTCGCAGAACCAGTCATTTATTTTGTTTTTCATGTCACTATGTTTATCAGACGATAATACCATCGCAACTACGGCGCCTAAAGCTACTCCCGCTAAAACACCGCTCAATATCTTTGTTTGCTTTGTCATAATTAAAATCTTTTAATAAAAACGATAGTGAGCAAAGATTGTTTTAGGCTTTTTGTTAAAACTGATTCATTGATGCTTATTGCTTTCGAAGAATGCGTCATTTCGACCGCAGCGTAGCGAGTGGAGAAATCTTTGGACTTTAATGTTTAAAAACAAAAATCCCCAAGCCTAATGAAAGATTTGGGGATTTTGTTATAAAAGCTTTGTCAAACTTAATAGACTGCTTTGCAAATAAGTTTGACAAAGCTAATCAGCATAAACTTATACTTCTTCTTCGCTGATAAATTTAGCGTTTAGGTAATCTCTGTTCATACGAGCAATGTTCTCTAAAGAGATACCTTTTGGACATTCAGCTTCGCAGGCTCCTGTGTTGGTACAGTTACCGAAACCTTCTTCGTCCATTTGAGCTACCATGCTTTGTACCCTGCGGTAACGCTCAGGCTGTCCTTGAGGTAATAAAGCCAGCTGTGAAACTTTTGCCGAAACGAAAAGCATTGCCGAAGCATTTTTACAAGTAGCTACACAAGCACCACATCCAATACAAGCTGCAGCTTCAAAAGCAGCATCAGCTTTAGATTTAGGGATTGGTAAATTGTTTGCATCTTGCGCATTACCTGTATTAACAGATACGAAACCTCCAGCAGCAATTACACGGTCAAAAGCAGAACGGTCAACCGCCAAATCTTTAATTACTGGGAACGCTTTTGCTCTCCAAGGCTCAACTACAATAGTATCTCCATCTTTGAACGAGCGCATGTGCAATTGACAAGTAGTGACCAAGTCCTTTGGACCGTGAGGTTGTCCGTTGATGAACATTGAACACATTCCGCAGATACCTTCTCTACAGTCGTGATCAAATACAACAGGCTCCTCGCCCTTGTTAATTAATTGTTCGTTTAAAACGTCAAACATCTCTAAGAAAGACATGTCTGGAGAAATATCAGAAAGCTTGTAATCAACTAGTTTACCAGCTGATTTGCTATTTTTTTGACGCCAAACTTGTAGCGTTAAATTCATGTTTCCTGTACTCATCTTATTCAGATTTGAGTATTTAGTAGTTAGTAATTAGTAGTTAGATTTTGTAGTCTAAATACCGAATACTTTCCATCTAAATACTATTTGTAATTTCTTTGTGCAACCTTAATGTTCTCGTAGTTCAATTCTTCTTTGTGTAATTCGAATTGACTTTCGCCTTTGTATTCCCAAGCAGCCACGTATGAGAAGTTTTCGTCATCACGTTTTGCTTCGCCCTCTTCAGTTTGATGCTCTTCCCTGAAGTGACCGCCACAGCTTTCTTCTCTGTTAAGCGCATCGATACACATCAACTCCCCAAGCTCGATGAAGTCGGCAACACGATGTGCTTTTTCCAATTCAGGGTTAAATTCATCAGCCGAGCCCGGTACTTTAACATCAGCCCAAAACTCTTTACGTAAATCCTGAATTTCTTTGATTGCTTGAGTTAAACCTTCTCTGTTACGAGCCATACCACATTTTTCCCACATGATGTGACCTAATCTCTTATGGAAATGGTCTACAGATTTTGTTCCATTAATATTCAAGAACTTATCGATGGTCGCTTTTACATTATTTTCTGCCTCCACAAACGCAGGGTGGTCTGTAGGAATAGGTTTTGTGGCTATTTCTTTTGATAAGTAAGCACCAATAGTATATGGCAATACGAAATAACCATCTGCCAAACCTTGCATCAATGCCGATGCACCTAAGCGGTTAGCCCCGTGGTCTGAGAAATTGGCCTCACCTGTACAGTATAAACCAGGAATAGTAGTCATCAGGTTATAGTCAACCCAAATACCGCCCATGGTATAGTGAACCGCAGGATAGATACGCATTGGTGTTTCGTAAGGATTTTCACCAGTGATTTGCGCATACATATCGAACAAGTTACCATATTTCTCTTTGATTACCGCTGTACCTAAACGCATGCAGGTTTCTTTATCAGGATGGTGGTTACCTTGTTTATTAGCTTCAATACGGCCGTAACGCTCAGTATTTGCTTTAAAATCTAAATATACCGCTAATTTAGAAGCACCTACACCATAACCAGCATCGCAACGCTCTTTAGCTGCACGAGAAGCTACGTCACGAGGTACCAAGTTACCAAAAGCAGGGTAACGACGTTCTAAATAGTAATCTCTTTCCTCCTCTGGAATGTCCTGAGGTTTACGAGTATCATCTTTCTTTTTAGGAACCCAGATACGTCCATCGTTACGTAACGATTCCGACATCAAGGTTAATTTTGATTGATGATCACCAGAAACTGGGATACAGGTAGGGTGGATTTGTGTATAGCAAGGGTTGCCGAAGAAAGCACCTTTTTTGTGCACTTTCCAAGCTGCCGTAACATTACTTCCCATGGCGTTAGTTGATAAGTAGAATACGTTGCCGTAACCACCAGTACCTAAAACTACCGCGTGGCCAAAGTGACGTTCTAATTCGCCAGTAATTAAGTTGCGGGCAATGATACCACGAGCTTTGCCGTCAATAATTACCACATCAAGCATTTCGTGACGGGTGTACATTTGTACTTTACCCATACCTACCTGACGCTCTAATGCCGAGTAGGCACCTAACAATAACTGTTGACCGGTTTGACCAGCTGCGTAGAATGTACGTTGTACCTGAGTACCACCGAAAGAACGGTTATCTAACAAACCACCATATTCACGAGCCAAAGGCACACCTTGAGCTACGCATTGATCAATAATATTGGCACTAACCTCAGCTAAACGGTGTACGTTAGCTTCGCGTGCTCTATAGTCACCGCCTTTAATAGTATCGTAGAACAAACGGTAAGTGCTGTCACCATCATTCTGATAGTTTTTTGCAGCATTGATACCCCCTTGAGCCGCAATTGAGTGTGCTCTACGAGGTGAATCTTGAAAGCAAAAACATTTTACTTTATAGCCCATTTCTGCAAGGGTAGCCGCTGCAGATGCACCCGCTAAACCTGAACCCACTACAATAATTTCAAGGCTTCTTTTGTTGGCAGGGTTAACCAATGCCACAGAAGATTTATATTTAGTCCACTTTTGGGTTAATTCGCCCTCAGGGATGTTTGAATTTAATTTCGACATTTACTTAATCTTTTTAATTAAACGTTTCGGTTAGCCAATCCAACCTAGGTAGATAGATATTGGCATTAATGCAAAAATGATAGGAACAATGATAGAAAACCATATGCCTACCGTTTTTACCACTGGAGTCCATTTTTTGTGGTTCCAGCCCATGGTTTGAAAAGCCGATTGGAAACCGTGCAATAAGTGATAGCCTAATGAAATCACACCCAGAACATAAATAATCACTACCCAAAGCTCTTGGAAAATCATTACGATGTTTTGGAAAGTATTGTGCTCTTGGTGCGTATAAACTGCCACTTTAGTAGGCCACCAAAAATGATAAAGGTGCAATACCAAGAACATTAAGATTAAAGTACCTAATAAACCCATGCTGCGAGAATACCACGTGCTGTTGGCAGATGCTTTATTGTAGGCGTACTTTTGTGGCCTTGCAGCATTGTTCTGCGAGGTCAAAATAATGGCCTGTACAATGTGAAGGATAATTCCTACGAATAATCCAACTTCCATGATGCGGATCACAATGTTGTGCCCCATAAAGTCGGCCGCCACATTGAAGGTTTCTCCACTGTCATTTAAAAAAATCAGCGCATTTATAGATACGTGAACAATAAGGAACGAAATCAAGAAAAGACCCGTTAGCCCCATTACAAACTTTTTACCTATAGACGACGTAAAAGCTTTACTTAAACTACTCATTAGATTGTTTATTTATAATTCTAGTGTGCAAATCTATCTAAAATATGAAAACTTATTGGGAATAAAACTTACAAAAAAACGACAAATCAACAATTTAGAAACGTTCTAAGTAAAACAGGGTTTTGGCAATGTTTGCACTTGTACTCTAAGGAGTTAAAATTGAAAATGTGGGTTGGTGTTTCTTCGGGAAGATTAGCCCTGCTTTCTGTTTCAAGCTTTTTGTTTGGGTTCCCTGTCATTCCGAGGCACGAGGAATCTACTTTCTGGTTTGCTAAAACTAACAGATTCCTCCCTGCGATCGAAATGACGGAACAAAAAGGCTTTGCACGTCATCAGGTTTATTTAACCAAAGTTCTTTGCGTCTCTCTTATTTTCTTGGCGGTTAAATTCTAACACAAAGAATTTTCTAAGTATTCGCAAAGTAGCGCAAAGGAATAGGTCGGCTTTCATTACAATTTGCTTTTAGCTCCAATTAGAAGTACTTTTATAGTCAATTTATTAAATAAAATATTGGATTTTAAAGAATTTGGATTTAACGCCGAGCTTTTAGAAGGCTTATTGGCAATGGGTTTTAAAAATGCAACGCCCATACAGCAACAGGCCATCCCCATCATTAGCGAAAACAAAGATTTGATTGCTTGTGCACAAACAGGAACAGGGAAAACAGGCGCTTATTTATTGCCCTTAATGAACCTTTTGACCCAAAAGCATGAGCGTCATAATAACGTATTAATTTTAGCGCCAACCCGTGAATTGGCCCAACAAATAGATGTGCAGGTTGAAGCCCTTTCGTATTTCACCAACATCAGTTCATTAACTGTATATGGTGGTGGCGATGGAGTAGCCTACGATCAACAGAAAAGGTCAATGCGAGAAGGAGTAGACATTATTATTGCTACGCCGGGCAGACTTATTTCACATTTGGCTTCAGGGACATTAAAAATGGACAAACTGGAGCATTTGGTGCTGGATGAGGCCGATCGTATGTTGGACATGGGTTTTTATGATGACATCATGAAAATTGTAGGTTACTTACCCAAAGAGCGCCAAACGGTCATGTTTTCGGCTACCATGCCGCCTAAAATAAGAAAACTGGCCAACAATTTACTGCAGCAGCCCGAGCAGATTAATATCTCCATCTCTAAACCCGCAGAAGGCATTAACCAACAGGTGTATTTGATTCATGATGAACAAAAAGTAGGCTTACTTACAGAAATCCTAAAATCTGCTCATTATAATCGTATCATCGTATTTGCCGGTCGTAAAGAAAAGGTAAAGGAATTGGGCAAAGTGTTTAGAAAGTTGGGACTTAAAGCGGAGGCTTTCCACAGCGATTTGGAGCAAAAGGAACGTGAGGCCATTATGCTTGATTTTAAAAACAGCAAGCTGAACGTACTGATTGGTACCGATGTGTTGAGTAGAGGAATTGATGTAACGGGCATTGATTTGGTGATCAACTATGATGCACCGCAGGACCCTGAGGATTATATCCACCGTATAGGACGTACCGCTAGAGCAGCTACTACTGGAACGGCAATTACTTTGGTTAATTCAAAAGATAAGCGACGCTTGGCCAATATCGAAAGATTAATTGAGCGTCCAATTGAGCGCATTCCTCTTCCTGAACATTTGGGGGAGGCGCCAAAGGAGCAGCCCGAAGGCGAAAAGAAACCTTTTAAAAAGAAGAAGAAAAAATTTTTCAAGAAGAAGCCTAAAGGCGATCAGACTCAGGCCGCACCAGCAAAGGCTGAATAAAATAGGTGGTCTGCAACGTTATATCAAGCTTTAAGATTGCTTCGCAAAGCTTGCAATGACGCTCCTATTTTTCGTCTTTGCGAGGAGGAACGACGAAGCAACCTCAGGGTTGTTTTGAACAGTAGCTCTTTTAATTAACTTTGAGAAAAAGAGATTGATATTGTAACAACTTGATAAGAGTTTATACCTATTGATTGATTAAAAAAATATCTGTGCATCTGTGGCAAAGAAGAAATTATGCAAAACCTCATCCCATTAGCCGAGAGATTACGACCAAAAAACCTTGACGAATATGTAGGGCAAAAGCATTTGGTAGGCGAAGGCGCGGTCTTGCGTAAGGCCATTGAAAGTGGTCGTATTCCGTCTATGATTTTCTGGGGCCCACCAGGCGTAGGAAAAACCACCTTGGCCACCATCATTTCCCAAAACTTAGATCGTCCTTTTTTTGCATTAAGCGCAATCAATTCGGGAGTTAAAGATGTAAGAGAAGTGATTGATAAAGCTGCGGCAATGCAAGGTGGTTTTATGGGGATGCCTATATTGTTTATTGATGAGATTCATCGATTCAGTAAATCGCAACAAGACAGTTTACTGGGTGCAGTGGAGCGGGGATTGGTTACACTAATTGGCGCTACTACTGAAAATCCGAGTTTCGAAGTCATCTCCGCTTTACTATCGAGATGTCAAGTTTATATTCTTCAAAACTTAACGGAAGAAGAATTGGTTGGGCTGTTAAACACCGCCATTGCCAAAGATGAAATTCTATCGAAAAAGAAAATAAAAATTAAGGAACACGAAGCCTTAATTCGTTTGAGTGGTGGCGATGCTAGAAAATTACTCAATGTATTGGAGATTGTCGTTAATGGCATTGGTGGTGATAAGATAGAACTCACTAATGAAAATGTATTGGCCCATGCGCAGCAAAACCTTGCCCTTTATGACAAGGCGGGCGAGCAACATTATGATATCATCTCCGCTTTTATCAAATCTATTCGGGGGAGTGATCCTAATGCTGCGGTATACTGGCTAGCCAGAATGATAGAGGGGGGAGAAGATCCATTGTTTATAGCACGTAGGTTGCTCATCCTTGCTTCCGAAGATATTGGAAACGCCAACCCCAATGCACTGCTCTTAGCCAACAATTGCTTTCAGGCAGTTAACGTGATTGGCTTTCCCGAAGCTCGGATTATCCTATCGCAATGCGTAACCTATTTGGCCTCATCAGTAAAAAGTAACGCTTCGTATATGGCTATTAACCATGCTCAAGCTTTAGTAAAACAAACTGGTGATTTGCCAGTGCCTTTACATTTGCGTAATGCGCCAACCAAGCTGATGAAAAATATTGGTTATGGTGCCGATTATAAATATTCGCACGCTTACGATGGTAATTTTGAAGAGCAGGAATATATGCCCGAAAAGTTGAGCGGGACTAAGCTTTACGATCCGGGTAAAAATCCGGCAGAAGAAAAATTAAGAGAGAAATTGAAACAAAACTGGAAGAATAAATACAATTATTAGTCTATCCATATTTGTTTGCCCTCAGATTAATTTTATTTTAGGCTACTTAAATTTTAAAAACAAATAATAAATACCAAACACACGCATGAAACATCAAATTATCGTTGTCAAGGCCACTGCTATACTTTTAGCAGGATGCATTTTATTGGCTAGTTGCTCTAGCAAAACCTTAATTCAGTCAAACCCAAGTGGAGCAAAAGTGTATTTAAATGGAGAAGCTGTTGGTACTACACCCTACACACATGAAGACACAAAGATTGTGGGGAGTACCACATCCGTTAAATTAGAAAAGGAAGGCTACGAGCCCTTCGTTACTTCTTTTTCTAGAAATGAAAAAGCTGACGTAGGTGCGATTATTGGAGGTGTTTTTGTCCTGTTCCCATTTTTATGGACGATGAAATATAAACCAGAACGCACCTATGAATTAATTAAAAGCGGTAATGCCTCGACACCGGTAGTTAAAGAAACCAGCCAAGCAGAAACTAAAACAAAAGCTGATAAGCTTCGTGAGCTAAAAAAATTATTGGATGAGAAACTGATTACGCAAGAAGAATACGATTCGGAAAAGAAGAAGATTCTATCGGAGTCATAAAATATGAATTGGTTTGCAGTTAGTGCCTAAAATTATCAATGGAACCATCAATTTTTATAACTAAATGATATCAATATTTTTATCACATCAATGGAAATCCTTTTGGCGCAGTAGAAATAAAGCAGGCAGTATTGCTGCTCAAATTGTGCTGAGCTTTTTTATGCTTTACTTTTTAGTGGTGGCTATTGGAGTGGGCTTCTGGATGACTGCAATTATTGAAAAAATAATGCCTAACGTCAATCCAATAGTAGTGTTCAACGGGTTGATCTTATATTATTTTTTGCTTGATTTAGCCATTAGAATACAGATGCAGGAACTGCCTACATTGAGCATTGTTCCTTATTTGCATTTGAATATTTCTAGGAAGACCATTGTCAATTTCCTGAACCTTAAATCGCTATTTTCTTTCTTTAATCTCCTGCCTTTATTTATCTTCTTGCCATTTATATTCATCAATATTAATTCGGCAAGCGGAATAGTGGGCGTATTGGCTTATGTGGCTTCTATATTGGGGCTTATTCTGTTCAACAACTTTTTGGTGCTTTATATTAAGCGCAAGGCAATTAACAACGTAGCTATTTTTGCGGTAGGTATTGTGGTTATTTTGGGATTGGCAGCTTCAGATTATTACGGCTTCATATCTATTCGTAATTTCTCTAACCTGGTTTTCCAAACTGTCGCTAAATATCCGTTTCTGGCCCTAATTTTTCCAATAATGGCATTTGCGGCTTTTTATGTTAACGCCAGATTTTTAACGGCCAATTTATATACTGAAGAACTTAGCTCTAAAAACGAGAAAAAGGTAAGTACTGATTATCCTTTCCTCAACAGCTTTGGTAGGGTTGGAGAATTAGCTGCACTAGAATTAAAATTGATTTTGAGGCATAAGCGTTCAAGAAGTTCTGTAATCATGGGCTTTATGTTTTTGTGCTATGGTTTCTTTTTTTACCGCATGCCTCTAATAGAAGGAGATGAATTTGGTAAAATGCTTTTTGCCGCTGTGTTTATGACAGGCATTACCATTTCAATTTACGGACAATTTATGTTCGCTTGGCAAAGTGCACACTTCGACGGTTTGTTAACTAACAAAATCAATCACAGAGATTTTATCAAGGCGAAGTTTTTACTTTTTACCATTAGCAGTACTTTAATTACGGTTCTTTCGAGTTTCTATGGTTTTATGAGTTATAAGTTGCTACTGTTGCATTTAGCGGCGTATTTGTATAACATTGGCGTAGGCACTATTGTAGTACTATATTTCGCCAATTTTAATTACAAACGATTGGATATTACTGGCAGTGCGAGTTTCAATTGGCAAGGGGTAGGAGCCACGCAATGGTTATTAGGCGTGCCATTACTTTTGATTCCTATCATCATTTACTTACCATTTGGTATCCTAAACTTACCTTATTGGGGATTAGCTTTCTTGGCTTTTTTAGGTGTGTTGGGGTTATTGATGCGCAATTTTTGGGTGGGTGTTATTGTAAAAAAATTTGAAGAACAACGATATAAAATAGCCGAAGGCTTTAGAGAATAGAACTATGATTGAAGTTAACGATTTATTGAAAAGCTACGGCGGTCGTACCGTGGTAGATATCCAAAGTTTAAACATTAAGGCTGGCGAAACCATTGGCCTAGTGGGAAACAACGGGGCTGGCAAAACTACTTTTTTCAGGATGCTGTTAGATCTGATTCGACCAGATAATGGCGAAATCCTATCAAAAGAGATGAATGTGGCAAAAAGTACACAGTGGAAAGATTATACTGCTTCTTATCTTGATGAAGGGTTTTTGATAGATTACCTTACCCCAGAAGAATATTTCACTTTTATTGGGAGTTTACATGGCCTGAGTATTGCCCATGTTGCCGATTATCTGAAGCAATATGAAGAATTTTTCAATGGTGAGATATTAAATAGAGGGAAATATATCAGAGATTTCTCCAAGGGCAATCAGAACAAGGTGGGTATTGCTGCGGCTTTAATGCAAAAACCGGAGTTGTTGATTTTAGATGAACCTTTTGCTAACTTAGACCCAACCACGCAGATCAGGTTGAAATCTTTAATAAAGAACCTGAGCACCACACAACGTTTAACCACTTTTATTTCAAGTCACGATCTAAATCACGTAACCGATGTATGTAGTAGAATCATCTTATTAGAGAAAGGAAAAATCATTAAAGATTTCCATACGGATGAAAATTCTTTAAAAGAATTAGAAGCCTATTTTGGGGAATAATCTGACCGTGTAACGAGTTTGTTGTATAAAATTGTGGTCAATAATCAAAGAAACAACAATAATTATATCAACTCATTTATTTGTTAATCAATACCATTTAGCTTAAAAACGCGAATATTTTATCAATAGGAGCTAAATTGGCATTACCTTTGAATAGTAGAATACACAACATTAGAAAATAAACAACAAAAAAATGATGACTACAAAATTTAAGACAGCAACTGTCGCTATAGCTTTATCGGTAGGTGCAATGATTTTTCAAAGCTGCGATAGCCTAAACAATACCCAAAAAGGTGCGGGTATTGGTGCAGCAGCTGGTGGTGTAATAGGTGCTTTAATTGGAAAAAAAGCGGGTAACACTGCTGTAGGTGCGGTAATAGGTGCTGCTGTAGGTGGTACTGCAGGTGGTTTTATTGGTAAGAGAATGGATAAGCAGGCTGCGGAAATTAAGCAAGCCATTCCAGGTGCAGAAGTAATTCGTGAAGGTGAGGGTATTATCGTAAGATTTGATAGTGGTATTCTTTTCGACTTCAATAAAACTGAATTGAAAGACGCTGCTAAAAAGAACATCCAATCTTTAGCTTCTTCATTAAACCAGTACCCAGGAACTGATGTAAAAGTAATTGGCCACACTGATAATGTAGGTACGGCTGCAGTTAACCAAAGTGTATCTGAAAAAAGAGCTGCTGCGGTTAAAACTTATGCGGTTTCACAAGGTGTTCCAGCTTCACGTTTAGTAACAGAAGGTAAAGGATTTAACGAGCCAATTGCCGATAACTCAACTGAAGATGGTCGTGCAGCTAACCGTAGAGTAGAGATTGTAATCATTGCTAATGAGCAATTGAAAAAAGAAGCTGCTGAAAAAGCTGGATAAGCTAATGGCTGAATAAATAAAAAAATCCCCGATGACCTGGTCGTCGGGGATTTTTTTATTCGTAAATGTCTGCAAAGTAATTGATTGCTAATGATTTTAGTAGCATTTCTTGCTCTAATCCAACGTATGGTGGTATTTGTTTAACCAACTTCCAGTGTGGCCAGCCGTCCTGATCAAGGCCTTCTAACTCGTAGAAGCCCATTTCGCTTAACAGTCGACAAGTAGCAATATGCATCAGTTCTTCCTTTTGCCTTTTGCTAAACTTTCCAGGTCCTTTTCCCAGTTCCTGTACGCCTATTAAAAAAAGTACTACTTTTAAGTCCGGTGTTTCCGAATCAAAATCCTGCGCAATCCTTTCTTGCAGCTCTTTCCATTTGATATTGATTTCTGCAGGTTTCATAACACAAATATAGTGTTAATGAATTCACATTATGAAAAACGCAATTTTACTTTGTGCTAAACTTGATCAGATACTCATTGTCCTTTAAAGGATAGCCGTCTTTAGATCTGAAACTTCTGTTGGTGATGATAAACTCGTAATCTTGCTGGCGTTTTAATTCAATGTTCAGAACTAAAGTCTTGTCATCATCTTCATGACCTTTTACCGTAGTAATGGGAAAATTGGCTTTACCCTTTTCCGAAAAGCTGATAGAATATCGTTTAGGAATCATAGGTTTAGAGAAAGTTATCCTTAGTTCCTTTGTTGCCGCATCTACATTTTTATCTCCGTTGCTAAATGGTTGAATACCCGCTATGGTTGGTTGTAATTTCTGATAGGCATCTATAATAGTTTTTTTATCTATTTTTTCCGTATAAAAGCCAGATGTTGCTAAAAAAAGTTCTACCATTTGGTCATTTCCAAAATCTAATTCGATGATATCTTTAATGGCCTGTTTTTTATTTTTGGCTTGCTGATAATAGGCTTTACAGATTTCGTAACCTACATAATAACCCAAATCTGCGTCTTCTGTCCGTTGGTTTCCATTATATAGCCAGTTTGTATAATCGTTAAAGAACATTTCTTTTTTAAAGAGTTCTTTAATGCTCAAAGCATTGGTTTTCCCATAATTCAGGTATTTGGTCTGTAGGGGTTTTTGGATAGATAATTCAGCAATGAAATCACAAGAACCTTCCCTTATCGACTGGCTTAATAAATTGGAGCTAGTAGTTTTTTGTTGCGTATGGATATATTCATGAATGTTTAACGAAACGATGTTATCTAGCGATTGCTCCTTAAAAACATTTTTCAGCCAGTTACTGGTAAATTCAGAGACGTCTGTGGAGGCGTTTCCTGTGGCAATTTCGGCACCTACCAATACCATATTGTCTTTTACGGTTCCACCCGAACGTAATCCTCCAATGGTAAAATACATTTCTGCAGGCTTTAAATCTGGATAGATTTCTTTTAATTTTTTAATCGCTTTTTCAAATTCGGCAGTTTTATGTTTGATACTTAGTGTATTTGGTCTGATGGAATTCCAAAACTTAGGCAATTTGTCGATCAGCTGTACCCAAAGAGTGTCGTTGTATTGCCTAGCTGCCATAAAAGCTTTAAGTCCGTTGCTTCCTTTGTTGATGTACTGCGAATTGATAATTGCAATTTTTTGCGATAGGTCGTTGGTTTTTTGGATGGCATCATAAGCTGTCCAAAAATTGTCGATATCTGCGGTATATATTGAGGATTGTTTTTGAGCAGATAAAGCTTTGGCTAATATTAGTAAAATAAAAATGGATAAAAATTTCTTCTTCATATCAAAGAGACAATAACATTTTAAAGATGTTGCATCATTAAAAATAATAAAAGATTATGTTTTAATGCTCGTTATAGCAACTCTATATTTTCTTTAAATTTCTAGTTTTGTAGTTATGAGACCTAAAATCAATGTGGGCTTAATGGCCTATGGCATGTCGGGTAAAGTATTTCATGCCCCATTTGTGCATCAAAATGACGGATTTAATTTTGTAGGTGTGGTGGAGCGCAGTAAAAAACAAGCTACCCAAGATTATCCTGATGTAATCAGTTACGACAGCATCGAACAATTGATTACCGACGATAACATTGATCTTGTGATCATCAATACGCCTAACTATACCCATTACGATTATGCAAAAAAATGCTTGTTAGCAGGAAAGCATATCTTGGTTGAAAAACCTTTTACCGCAATAGTTGACCAAGCTAAAGAACTTTTTGACTTGGCAAAGCAAGTAGGTAAACAGGCTCTGGTATATCAAAACAGAAGATTTGACAGCGGATTTAAAATTACCAAGGAAGTGATTGACAGCGGCAAGCTAGGTAAACTTACTGAGGTCTATTTTCGTTTTGATCGCTATAGGAACGAGATTGGTCCCAAAGTCTTCAAAGAAGATAACAGTTATGAAGCAAGTGGATTGCAATATGATTTAGGACCACACTTGATTGATCAAGCCATTGCCTTGTTTGGTAGGCCAGAAAAATTCTATAAGGTTTTAGCCAACAATCGTGAAAATAGTAAGGTAGATGACTATTTCTTTATTCATTTAGCTTATCCTAGTCAATTAAACGTGTACTTGACAGCTACTTTGCTGGCTGCAGATATTCCTCCTGCCTTTGTAATAAATGGCGCTTTGGGTTCTTTTTCCAAAAACCATGGCGATGTGCAGGAAGCACAACTTCTGAAAGGAATGAAACCTGCGGACGAAGGCTACGGTTTGGAGCCCGCCCACGATGCAGGTAGGCTTACTTTAGTAAATACCAATGGTGGTAGGGATGTTTCTTTACTGACCTCTCCACTAGGAAATTACGGCGAACTATTTGAGGCCGTTTATCAAACTATTGCAAATAACGAACGCTACCCAATTTCCGAAGAAGATATTATTGCTCAGTTGGAGATTTTAGAAAGTTGAGTTTAACACAGTCAACTAGCCTTTCGTTTTGATTAGCATATTTTGAGATTTTTTCCACTAATTAGTATCTCACAACTACTTTTTTATTTATGTTCAAGTAAAAAAGATAGTATAAATTTTAAGTATCATTTCGATGAGGGAAAACGACGAAGAGAAATCTAATCTTTAATATGATGTTAGATTTCTCCTCATACTTCATCGAAATGACGGCTTTTGTTAATGTGGATGCTTAAACTTTACAAGTTCCCTATCAAAGCTTTTAAAAACTCTTCGGGTTTTTCCAGATGAGGAATATGTCCAACGCCATCAAACTCTATCAGTTTTGCTCTAGGTATCTTAGCTGCGGTTGCTTTCCCCAAAATTTTATATTGGCCGTATTTTTTTTGGTCTTCGGTATTGAGCAAACCCTTGCCTACAATCGTTTTGTCTTCTTTGCCAATTAGCAATAAAGTAGGCACTTTAATATTGGAAAACTCATGTACTACAGGTTGCTCATAAATCATAGTAAAAGTTAAGGCAGCAACTTTGGCCCAGCGTGGATAGTCGGAGCTAAAGGTTACACCTCCGGCAATACGTACCAACTCGTCATACTCTGGCTTCCAAGTAGTGAAATAAGAGTTCTGATAATATTTTTTAACACTTTCGGCAGTTGTTTTTAATTCTGTTTTATATTGTTGTTCAGTGTTTACGTAAGGAACAAAAATTCTGTAGTCCTCTAAACCAATAGGGTTTTCTAAAATCAATTTTTCAGTTTTTTCTGGAAAAAGTAAGGCAAATCGCGTTGCTAACATTCCACCCATCGAGTGGCCTAAAATAATCGATTTGTTGATTTTTAAGCTATCCAAAAGTTGGCTGTTCCATCTGGCCATTTGATGAAAACTGTAATGGATAAAAGCTTTGGATGATTTTCCAAATCCAATTTGATCAGGTACAATGACACGATAACCATTTTCAGCTAGCGCCTTGATCACATTAGTCCAATAGTAGCCCCCAAAATTTTTACCATGAAATAGCATAACAGTTCTTCCGTTAGCTTTGGCTGTTGGGGCAATATCCATGTACGCCATTCTTAAATCCTGCCCTTCAACCTGTAAAGGAAAATATTTGATAGGATAGGCATATTTTACCTGTTCTAAAGTGATGGATAGAGTATCAGTTTTTTGTGAAAACACATTGACACTGAAAAAGAAAGCAACAGCAAATAGAAATAAACGCTTCATGATGAATCAAATAATTGTATAAACGTGAAGGCAACAAATTAGTTTAAATTTATCATTATTTATACTTTTGGAGCAACCAAATGAAATCGATATGACCAATTACGAAATAGGCAGCAGCATCCTAAGCATTGCCTTTTTGCAGGAAATTATACAATCGGGGAAAAGTATTGCCCTATCGGCAGAAGCTACAGCTCGTATTATTAAATGTAGGAATTATCTGGATGAGAAGCTAAATCGAACAGAAGACCCTATCTATGGAATCAATACTGGGTTTGGCTATTTGCAACATGTAAAAGTAGAAGCAGATAAGCTTACCCAGCTTCAACATAACCTCCTATTATCTCATGCCTGTGGTACTGGACAGGAAGTACCGAAACCTATTGTTAAGCTGATGCTATTGTTAAAAATACAATCGCTAAGCTATGGGCATTCTGCTGTGGCACTGAGTACCGTTCAGCGTTTGATCGATTTTTACAATCATGATATTCTACCTGTGGTGTACACACAAGGCTCTTTGGGTGCTTCTGGAGATTTGGCACCACTAGCACATTTGACCATCCCATTGATTGGTGAAGGACAGGTTTGGTATAAGGAACAAAAAATAAGTACTTGGGAACTATATCAGCAATTAGGCTGGCAACCACTAACCTTACAAAGTAAAGAGGGATTGGCCTTAATTAACGGTACTCAATTTATGAGTGCTTATGGCGTACATTGCCTTTTGCAGGCTAAACGTTTGTTGACTTGGGCCGATGCCATTGCCGCTATCGCTATTGATGCCTTTAATTGTCGTATTGATCCATTTTTGAGCCTTAGTCATGTCATTAGGCCGCATCAAGGTCAACTACAGACTGCCGAAAATGTTAGGAATTGGTTGGAAGGAAGTGAGCTTATTGCTCAGAAAGGTAAACAAACACAAGATCCATATTCGTTTCGCTGCGTACCACAGGTACACGGGGCAAGTAAAGATAGCGTAACCTATATCCAGTCGGTTTTTGAAACAGAAATCAATGCTGTTACAGATAATCCAAATGTTTTTCCAGATGAAGATTTGATCATTTCAGCAGGGAATTTTCATGGCCAACCTTTAGCGCTTACCTTAGATTTCCTTTGTATGGCATTGGCCGAAATTGGATCCATTTCAGAAAGAAGAACTTTTCAATTGATTTCGGGAACACGAGGTTTGCCTCCTTTCTTGGTAAAAGAAGCAGGATTGAATTCTGGTTTGATGATTACACAATATACCGCAGCATCTATTGCCAGTGAAAACAAGCAATTATGCACACCAGCGTCAGTGGATAGCATTGTAAGTAGCAATGGGCAGGAAGACCATGTAAGTATGGGCGCAAATGCAGCCACTAAATGCTCGCGAGTAGTAGAGAACGTAGAGCGTATTTTGGCCATTGAGCTGATTACGGCTACCCAAGCATTGGATTTGCGTAGACCATTAAAGTCGTCGCCTCAAATAGAAGCTTTGTCTGGCGACTTTAGAAAAGTGGTAAGCTTTAATAATGCAGATAGATTGTTAGCAAATGATATCAAATCTGCCGTTGAGTTTATTGCTAAAGGCCAACCCAATTAGCAAGCTTGACAAGCAATTATAATAACTAAAATAATAAAAATCATATTGTTGACTGATTAAAAATTGAGCCTATTGTCATTCTGAGTGTCTTAATATTGCACCCAGAATGACAAACAGGGCTCATAATCGGTTTGGTTTAGCAATGAATTATTTTTTTGTTGGCGCTAGCAATTTCTGCAGTTCCAATTTTTCATATTTCACTGCATAATCGAATGCAGTTTTCCCTTCATTGTTTTTAATACTTACATCTGCTCCGGCCTTTAATAAAGCCTTTGCGTAGTCTAGCTGGCCGTATTTAGCAGTATACATTAAAGGTGTTTTATCGTTACATATTTTGTTTAGATCAACTTTTTGAGCAATTAAAGCATTGAATATGTCGTTTCTATTCATCTTTATGCTAATCGCAATTAAATTGTAGGTTGCACCATCGATGTCAAAGCAATCGTTAATGCTTGCTTTTTGGGCATTAACTTCTGCTAAGAGCATTTCAGGATTATTCGTTTTAAAAGCATCCTTCATCTTGTCGTTAAGTTGTTGGGCAAAACTTAGACTACCGATCAAAAGGAGCGCAATTGTCATTAGCATTTTCATGTTTTCAGATTTTTGTTATTTCAATATTTGTTTTAATGTGGTTACAGGCAGTTGAACTGTGGTTTGGTCAGATAGCGAGCCTTTTGCTTTTTCAATGTCAATAGCTCTAAAAGTAACACTGGCGCTGTCGGTAGTTTTTAAAGTTAAATTTCTGATGTTATGTTTTTTATCATCGTTGCCACCAAATACATCAATTTCAGATTTGCCTTTAGAGGCGATACTCAAATCCTCGTAAGATATTCCGTCACTTCTAAAGTTTGTGTTGTTTAAATTTAAATAGACCGATTTTGAGATTGCATTTTCTTGAATAATCGTGTAGCCGTTTTCTGCGTTAATGCTTAGTTTTTGAAGCAGTGTAGCTTCATTGAACTTCAATTCATTGAACTTCTTGAGGTTTACAGAAAGACTATCTCCTTTAGCATTTAGCTCTATGGTAGAGGTGTTATTGGCGTTTAAAACATTTGTTTCAGGGGCATACACGAACAATTCGATATAGCTGTATTCTTTATTTTTTGGTGTAAGATGAATTTGTAATTGACCATCTTTATCTACGCTAAATCTTATAAAGTCCTTATCACCTTTAGGAATCTTAACTCCGAATTTTTTGTCTTTCACCAAATGGATATAAAAACTTACATCTCTTCCGTCGGCAATGTTAATGGCGTTAAATTTGCTTAATGGAATTGCTTCCATGTTTTCCGATTTGCCATCGAAAGTTTTATTTTGTTTTTCTAAATCTATCCAACTCTTTGCATCAGTGTAATATACTTTAGAAAATACAGCCATCACTAGCACTGGCAATATAATTAGCGTGGCTGCAAAAGCAATTAATAATTTATTACTGGTTTTCATGATCTCTGGTTTAAAAATTTTCTTTAACAAAAGTGTTGTAACGATTTTTTAGCTCATCAAAATCGATGTTTAATAGATAAATGTTTCTAAAAACTGCCGGTAGTTCTTCATCTATAAATTGAGCTCTTTGATAGGCCGTAATGTTAACTACTGCATTGTCGGTCACAAAAAGACCCACACCTCTTTTGTTCTGTATCACATTTTTTTGTTGTAATAAATCGTAAGTGCGCATTACTGTATTTGGGTTAACCT